>Ga0155520_137_pt1 | contig 35238 bp, 44 predicted proteins | sample RifCSPhighO2_12_FD_107177 | JGI IMG/M metagenome (GOLD analysis project Ga0155520, IMG submission 107177) | Candidatus Saccharibacteria bacterium RIFCSPHIGHO2_12_FULL_49_19
TATAGTCACCGGGGTTGAATCCAGAGTTTGAGGATTGGGAGATTGGAAACTTCACACAGTTGTTGCCCTGGCAGGAATAGTAGGCGTCGCTGGTGTAAATGATTTCTATCTGCTGGCCGCCGCTGGTTGCAATGTAACGGGTATTTCCTTGGTCATCGTGCTCAAGCATTGCCGATTGAGTGCCGTCCACACTGATAGTTGCTGTGAACTCTAAGCCCTCGGTGGAAGCCGGGCCGAAAGTGTTGTTGCCGGTGTCAGTACTATTTTGTGATGACTGCTGTTGGCTGTCCGAATCATCATCCTTAGTCAGCATATAAGCCGCTCCGCCACCGACTACCACCACCGCCGCCACGATTACTCCTATTAATAACGGTCTACTCATCCCAAAACTCCTTTATATATCGGTATTGTACAGCCAACAAAACGCTCACGCCAAACTAGTCAACTCTGGCGTCTTGGTTTAGTAGGCGTTGGCGCATCTGCGCAAACCGCCTCTGCTGCTCCAAAGCCAGCTCTTCCGGTGTTTTCTTAGCTACTTCCTCACCGTTGGTAGCCGTGGTCGTACCCTGCTTGGCCGGCCGGCCGCCAATGACGTTGACTACCGGGATGACAATCGGGCTGCGCTGTGTCTGCTCGTACAAGAAATGCGTAACGTAATCTTTAAGCTCGGCTTTAAAGCGGTCCAAGTCCACTCGTTTGTAACGCTGAGCCACCGCCCGGCGAAGTTCGTTTCTAAAGGCATTCATCAGCTCCTCATTGTCTTTCATGTAGATGAAGCCGCGGCTGATGATATCCGGACTGGTCAGTAGTGAGCCGCTCTTTTTATCGATAGTCAAAATCACCGCTACCAGGCCCTCTTCGGCCAGCAGTACCCGGTCCTTGACCACGATGGACGAGACAATCGCCCCGGTTTGGTCCACCAAAATAGTACCGTGCGGCACTTCGCCGGTAACCGCCATCTTGCCACTGGTTACAGTGACAATATTACCGTTCTCCGCATTCAGCAAATTAGACCGCGGTATACCGGCCTCAATCGCCACACCAATGTGATATTTCTTGGCCGTGTAGTCGCCGTAAATCGGCAGGAAAAGCTTGGGCCTACACATTTCAATCATCTCGCGGAACTCATCCATACTACCGTGCCCCGAGACATGCAGGGGGCCGCAGTTATCTACCTCGTGGCTCTCATGACGGAAGACATGCACCCCTTTGCGCAGTAAATCATCCAACATCGAGCGAATCAGGGCATCGTTGCCGCTGTAAGGAATCGGTGTGCTGGACAGTACTACGGTATCCTGTTCTTTGAGTGAGATATATTTGTGGTCGCCCAGGCTCATGCGCTGCAGCGCCGAGTTGGGCTCGCCCTGAGAACCGGTACAGACCACGATGACCTGCTGGTCTTTGAGTTTGGGTACATCAGCGATAGATACAAATGTACCTTTAGGGATCTTCATGTAGCCGTTGCGGACCGACATCTCCAGAGTACTAATCATACTGCGCCCATCCAGGGCAATCTTACGATTATGTTTGACAGCGGCATTGACCAGCATCTGGATGCGGTTAACGTTGGTAGAGAAGATAGCCACAAATACCCTGCCGGGGGCTTGTTCCATAATATCTATGAAGCTTTGTTCGAGCGTGCTCTCCGATGGAGTGCGGCCCGGGCGATCGGAAGTTGTAGACTCGCTCATTAGCAGCAACACCCCTTCTTTACCGAGCTGTCTTAGCCGATCGGTGTCGGTCTTTTCATGCTGCAGGGGGTTGGGATCCAGACGAAAATCGCCGGTGTTGATCAATCGCCCCACCGGTGTATCAATTACCACAGAGTTACTACCCGGGATAGAGTGCGTCACCCGCACCAGCTCAATAAAGAACTCGCCAACTTTGAGCCGCTCGTGATTATCATCGTTCATTATCACGGTTTTAAGTTCAAAGCCATCAGGCATTGGCAGACCAAAGTTTTCAAATATTTCCTCGACCCGGCCGATGGTGAAGCGGCTGCCATACACCGGCACTCCCGGATATTTAGGTAAAATGTGCGGCAAACCGCCGATGTGATCCAAATGCCCATGGGTCATCACAAAACCCCTTATTTTGGATTGGATTTGGTCTAGATAGGTGGTATCGGCCACGCCATAGTTAATGCCCGGCAAGTCAACGCTTAAGTCGTTGCCGCAGTCAATCACGATGGCGTCTTTGCCGTACTCAATGACCATCATGTTTTTAGAACCGCCTCCGTCCATGCCACCCAAGCCGATGATTCTCAGCTCAGGGCCGGTGTCCAAGACATTGGCTCTCCGCTTTGGCGCAGTTGCCTTGTCGCCATTGCTCTTAGCATCGCTATACTGGGCGGCTACCCGGTTAGCATCACCCACTGCTCTTTTTTGGGCACGCAAAGCCGCTCCACGGCTTACATTCCTCCCAGTTGACGTAACTAGCGACCGGCCTTTAGCTGGTCGCCTCGGCTGGTTGCCATCGCCTCGTTGGCCTTGCCTACCGGCAGGCAGGCGGTTGGCATTCCGTTTAATATTAGGGTTGTTATTCATTGTTAGTTAATTTCTTTCCTTTCATGACCCGGTCTTTAAGCCAGGTTGTCAAAAATTGTTCTTTGAGTTGCGCTAGGTCGGGACGGACTTTTCTGAAGCGCCGGCTGAGCCTCGTCTAGCTCCAAGCTTTCTTTAGGCTTCTGCGTTATTTGCGCTAAGATCTGCGGGATCCGGGCAAAATCAGAAGTTATGACTGTGCGCATTCCGCCGTTATACAGCGCCGCCGCCGGATGAAACAGGGGGAGATAAACCCAGCCGCGCAGGCGCTTGGGTTGGCCGTGAGCCTTGCTAATTTGAAGTCCCGGCAGGAAGCACTCCATACTGTGGCGGCCAAGTAACACCACTAGTTTGGGACGAATCACTTCCAGCTGGGTCTTTAAATATGGTAAAAATTCAGCTTTTTCATCTGGCAAAGGGTCACGATTGTCCGGCGGCCGGTATTTGACGATATTAGTGATATAAACGTCTTTTCGATGCAGACCGATACCAGCCAGCAGTTCATCCAAAAACTTGCCGGCGGCACCGACGAACGGCAAGCCTTGCTCATCCTCATTCTTGCCCGGCGCTTCGCCGATAAAAACCAGCTCGGCCTCAGCGCTGCCGTCGCTATAAACCAACTGGGTAGCGCCAGCCGCTAGCTCCGGACAAACCCTGTCGGCGATTATATCGGCCTTGATCTTATCTAGTTGCTCGGCTTTTGTCATCGTACTCTTGTATATAAAGCTTTGGCGCTGCGTTTGGCTTGCGCGAAGGCCCAAACCAAAAAACCGATAGCCAAGCCATATTGCCAAAGGGCTCCACTATCGATGGCCAGACTGGCAAACCCGTAAGCAATGCCGGCTAGCGCCAGAGCTACTACGCCCCTGACCCACCATCTCTCAATTAGTTTTTGCTCGCTTGATTCTTTAGCCATTATTAACCCTTTCTAGATTCCTTCCCTCTCCGATAAAACCACATCAGCACGCCAGCCAATATCGCAATCAGAGTAGCTATAAGCCAAGCTTTTTCAGAGCCTGTCTTAACCCATAAGACGTTTCCAATAATTATTCCAAATACTACACCGCTAAGCCAAATGCCCAGCTCTGAATTAAGAAATTTCATCATCTTCACTCCTTTATTTAGCCATCTCCCGGGCAGCCGCTTTCATACTTAGCTGCAGCCGTCCCCGGTCGTCAACAGCCACTAATTTGACCGTTACCCTGTCGCCTTCTTTGACGACGTCGCTGGGTTTTTCCACCCTTTCTTCTTTCATTTCCGAGACATGCACCAAACCCTCTTTGCCCGGCAAAATTTCTACGAATGCTCCGAAATCGAGTACTGAAACTACCCGACAATCCTCGTATATTCTGCCGACTTCCGGCTCTTCGGTTAGAGTCCGGATAAACTGGATGGCGGCATCTATACTGCGCTTGTCGGGACTGGCGATCATGACTGTACCATCATCTTTGATATCTATCTCGGCACCGGTTTCGGCGATGATTTTATTGATAGTCTCGCCGCCCTTGCCGATAACTTCGCGGATTTTCTCGGGGTTGATGGTGATAGCCTCAACGCGCGGCGCGTGCGGGCTCATCTCGGCCCTGGGTTTGGGAATAACTTCCAGCATGTGACGCAAAATCTCCGCGCGGCCTTCCTTAGATTGCTCCAGGGCTTGCTTCAAGGTCTCTACGGGCAAGCCGTGAACCTTCATGTCCATTTGCAGAGCCGTAACCCCCTTTTCGGTGCCGGCTACCTTAAAGTCCATATCTCCGGCAAAATCCTCGGCGTCGGCGATATCTGACATAATGATTGATTTTTTGCCGTCGGTCATCAGTCCCATAGCAATCCCGGAAACTGGGGCCGAAATCGGCACCCCGGCGTCCATCAAAGCCATGCACGATGAGCAGGTCGCCGCCATGGAGGTTGAACCGTTTTGGCTCATTATCTCGGTCACTGAGCGGATGGTGTACGGAAAATCGGCTTCCGCCGGCAGAACCGGCATCAACGCGCGCTCGGCCAGATAACCGTGGCCGATCTCACGGCGACCCGGCGAGCCTAAGCGGCGGACTTCGCCGACGGTGTAACCGGGCGCATTGTAGTGATGCAAAAAGCGGCGTTCGCCCTCGCGCTCCATGGTGTCAACCATCTGTGCATAGCTTAAGGGGGCCAGAGTGATGATATTCATTGCCTGGGTGACACCTCTGGTGAACAGGCTGGAGCCGTGCGCCCGAGGTAAAAAGCCGACTTCAGAGGACAATGGGCGGATTTCGGTTAGAGCTCGGCCGTCCGGACGGACGCTCTCTGCCAAAATGCCTTCACGGACATCTTTATGAACGGCCGTGTCAAAGGCTTCGTCGTAATCAGCTTTAGCGGATTCAAATTCTTCTTCGCCGACTTTACCCCTGAAATGCTCGTGCATTTTGTGGCGCAGGTCAGACACCAGATCATTTCGTTCCGGGTACGGCGCTCGTAAGTTCTTGCCCAGCTTGTCTTTGACCCAGTCGTTAACGTTCTTTGTTACAGCCTCGTCCGGCAGCAGTAGTTCATACTGTTGCGGCTGCGCGCCAACTTTTTTGGCCAGATCCTCCTGCAGTTTTATCGCCGGCTGGATCGCTTTATGGGCAAAGTCCAGAGCTTTGACAATCTGCTGCTCACTGACTTCGCGGGCTCCGGCCTCGACCATCATGATGGCGCTCCGAGTGCCGGCCACCACCAAATCCAGCTCGCCTTCATCCAGCTCTTGCAGCGTTAAAAAGGCCTCGGGTTTGCCGTCTTTTAGTCCTACTCGCGCGCCGGCCACCGGACCCTCAAAAGGCACACCGGTTAATGTGAAAGCGGCGCTCATGGCAATCATAGCAATTGAATCGGGGCGGAAGTTAGGGTCCATGCTCAAAACAGTGGCCACACCCTGGACCTCATGCCGGTAGCCCTTGGGCCACAGCGGCCGAATGGGGCGGTCAATCAGCCGGCCGATCAGTACGGCCTCGTCGCTGGGACGGCCTTCGCGTTTGATAAAGCGGCTGCCGCTTATCTTGCCAGCGGCATAAAATTTTTCTTCATAGTCAATAGACAACGGAAAATAATCCAGCCCTTTAACCGTCTCCGGACTGACCATAGCCGTGCCCATCACCACCGTGTCACCGTAGCGGGCCAGCACGCTGGCGCTGGTTCTAAATCCCACGCGATTTACTTCCAACGTCAAAGGCTTGCCGCAAAAATCAGCGGTAACCGATGTTATTTTCTTCCCAAAGGGATTAATCGTACTCATAGTGTTTATTACCTATTTCTAGTAGGTAACGAGGTTCAACCCGCCTTTAGCGGACTGTTTCCGTCACCTACAGATTATTTAATGATGCTAGAACTTTTTAGATTCTAGATTTTGGACATTATTTTCTAACGTCCAGCGTCCAACATCTAACGTCTAATACCTAGTTCTTTGATTAGCTTGAGGTATTCGTCTCCATCTTTCTCGGCGATGTACTTCAGCAGTTTCTTACGCTTGCCAACCAGCTGCAGCAAACCGCGCCGAGCCATGTGATCCTTCTTGTTAGTTTTCAAATGGGCAGTCAGCTCGTTGATACGCGCCGTCATAGCGGCAACCTGTACAGGTGCCGAACCAGTGTCGGCTTTGGCTGGACTGGAAGCAGTCTTCGCCTTTTCTTCAGCTGTTACCATCTGTTGGAGCTAATTCTAGCAAATCTTCTACTATTTGGCAAGGTGTTCTAAGAGGTCACTATCCAAAGAAACAGCTTGATTAACACTATACTGCCCTACCTCTGTGCGGCGGAGGGCTGAGAGATAGGCGCCGGTGCCTAGCTTTTCACCGATATCCCCGGCCAAGGACCGAACGTACGTGCCGCTACTGACCTCTGTTACAATCTTCAACTTAGGGTATCCATAACCTAGAACCTCTAACCTATAAACTTTCACCTGGCGTGGCTCCAATTTAACTTCTTTGCCCTGCCTCGCCAATTTATAGGCTCTCTGGCCGCCGATTTTAACAGCGCTGTAGGCATGAGGAGTCTGCTCGATTTGCCCCTCAAACTGCCCCAAAACCTCTCTGATGGCCATTTCGGTCGGTTTTTGGCCGCTTTTTGGTGTTATTTCACCCTCAATATCCCCCGTTGTACTGGTTGCCCCCAAGGTAATTTCGGCCTCATAAGTCTTGTCCAATTTGCTAAACTCCTGCGCTCGTTTGGTATATGAGCCGACGACCAACACAAGCAAACCTGTCGCGAAGGGGTCCAGCGTGCCGGTATGCCCCACCTTGATAGGTTTTAGTTTATAGGTTTTAGTTTTTAGTTTTTCACTATCAACTACAAACTGACCACCATCAACTTGGTGGCGAAGTATCCTTCGCACCTTAGCCACAACGTCATGCGATGTCCAGCCAGCCGGCTTATCAACTAGAAGTATCCCGTCCATAACCCAAATTATAAAGTAAAGAGCGTTAGATTATGGGTGGGGGCGGCTGTTGCTGCTGAGGCGGTGTTGGTGGTGCGGGCACCATGGCGCCGGGGTTGGAAGCTAGCGGCAAGGGCGGCGGGACCGGTGGAGGCGGTGGGGGAGCCATCATGTCAGCGGTGGAGGCTGCTACTGCCCCGTTCGGCAAGTTCAAGCTAGGTGTTCCATTGGCTAGCGGTGGAGCTTGGGCCGGCGGCCCCGGCGGGTGCAAATCCAAGCTCACTGGCTGAGCATTCAATGAAGTTACCGGATTAAGCGCCGGGTTGAACGGCTGGGCGGCCAAGGCACTGGCAACGGCATTACGGGCCGAATCAACATCAGTGCTGGGAGCTGGCGGCTGGTAAATGGGCGCCTGCTGGAGAGGCTGTTGAGCAACGGGAGGCGGAGCTAGCGGCGCGGCAGGCGGAGCTTGCATCGGCTGCGACGGTGGTGGAGGTGGTGGAGGCGCCTGCTGGGCGATACCAGCTGGCTGGACCGCGGGACCATGATCGATTACACCCTCTACCCCGCTGTTAGTGGCTAGAGGATCAATTGACACAGCATTATAAGGATTGTGCCACTCCGGCTCGGTATTAGCCGTAAAAGGAGCGGCCAGAGCCGGTTGGTGGCCGACTGGATCCAAAAGCTCATGCTGGCCCGGTACCGGTGCTACTGAGGGTAAAATCTCAGCACGAGCCGGGCCGGGGGTTGGCATATATCCGGAAGGCTTGATAACTGTTGGTTCAGGCGCGATTTTGGAAACTTCCAGCGGCGGTGCCGGAGGTGGCAGCGGTGGAGCCTGCGGTGGCGGGGCTTGTGGCGGGCCTGCCTGTCCGGTAGGCAGGGGTACCGGCGGCGGCGGCAGCGGTGGAGCCTGCTGTTGATCTCGGAGCTTCTTCAGCCGATCTACCTCAGCCTTAATATCGTCAGGGGTTTTTAGATTGCCCTGCTCGTCAATGCGGATCTCATTAGCCCCGACTTGGACTTCGGGGCTGTCTTTTTGACCCGGTTCATGAGCGACTTTAAGTTTACCCTCCGTGGACTTAGACGGGGCCTGTTTTGCAGGAGCTTGCTTGGCCGCCGGCGGAGGCGGCGCTGATGGTTCCAGCTTAGTGGCAATCAGCTGTTGATTAGCGCCGGCGGCCATCAGTTGAGCCGCCATAGTCATAACTTTCGGCGTGGTCTTGGCATTTCTGAAGCGCTCGGTCTCGGCTACGATACCTGTCAAAAACGACGTAGCCATCTGATTATCAATAAGTCCTGTGCCAAAGGCCTCAGAAATACTTACAATCATTTCGGATAACGAGCTGGCCTGCGGGTCCTGCCAGTTGATCTGGCCGATACTTACCGGGTTGCCCTGCCCGGCATTGACAGTCACCATTGTGGCATCGTGCAGAATCCGCCCATGGGCGGCGATAGCCTGGTCAATTTGGTTGCGATCCTTGACGCCTAGCGCCAAGACTACCTCAACATTGAAATCACCCTGTGAAAAAACTAAGTCTTTCTCGCTTATAGAGGTTCGGTACGGAGTTATAAAGATGCGAACTACTTGGTCCTCTACTTTGTAGCGCAGCTTATCGGCCTTGTTTTTATCGAGACTGATGATGAAGTCGCGCAATGAGTCGGTGTTAGCCTCAATGGTTTTTTCAGGCTGTAAAAATTCAATAGTTGATGGAATAACACCCGAAAACACCGCGGTGGCGTGCTTATCCATGCGGTTTAGCAGCAGGGTCACTCCGACACAGGCCGCCAACTGGTCAACCGTCGGGTTGGCAGCTACCGTGACCAGGATATTTTGAGCCTGCTTAACTCGCTCGACTATCTGCTGCTTAGCTTGGGCATCCATGTTTTTTATTTTACGCTTTTGCTTTTCGGATTTCTGAGGGCAAGACTACCATAACCACTATGATTTAGCAAGGAGTTTCTCCCCTTTGACAAGATCAGTCCTAATCTGTATATTAGAGTCTCGTGCCAATTATTAAATCAGCTAAGAAACGAGTGAAGCTGGCCGCTAAGGCCCATGCTCGTAATGCTCGTACAAAACGAACCCTGCGTGAGGCTTTGAAAGCTTACCAGGCCGCTTTGGCTCAAGGTAAGCCGGCTGAAATTACCAAGACTCAAAAGGCTGCTATCCGTGCTTTAGATATGGCTGCCAAGAAGTCTGTTATCCATAAGAACAAAGCCGCCCGTAAGAAGTCACAGCTGGTCGCCCAAGCTAAATCCGCCGGAGTTAAACCCTCTAAAACTACTGTCAAGAAACCAGTTGCCAAAAAACCTGCCATTAAGCGTGCCACAGCTTCAAAACCAGCCCGCAGTCGTACCTCTGTTCACAAGTAGTCTCAATCTATAAAACTCCTCAGAACTTTGCTATTTTACTCCTTTTATGGTAAAATATTAACGTTCTCCGGAGTTTGAGAGTTGTTCGCCCCGCGAACACTCGCACCCCGGAGACGTTCCCTGACCCCTACCAGAAAGGTGACATGAACCGAAAGCTTGCCGCAGTCGGTGTCCTCGGCATCGTCGCCGGCCTCCTGACCCTGCCAGTTGACCTCGGTTTTGGCATCGGGTTCATAGCGCTCGGCTCCGCAATCATCGCGGTGGCCAGAGGCTGGCATAAGGACCCGGCGCCCTCACCCCCGACCAAGGAGAAACCATGAATGTAATCAAGATCTACGAGGAGCGACTGGACGTGGCGCTGGTCACGACCGTCGCCATCGTTGGTCTGATCCTCATCGGTCTGGCGGTCGCCTGGGCCCGTCGGTTTCGGGTGACCAACCCGAAGGTCTGGCACCTCATGATGCGCGGCCTGATCGGCGTCACCAGCCTCCTGATGGTAATTCTCGCCATCAAGTGGATCATGGTTGACGACGTGTACTCCGCGTTGGTGGCGATGCCTCTGGCAGCAGCCGGGTTCGCCTACCTGCTTCTCGGCGGCGCCCCATATAAGCACACCAGCTAGGAGGTCATGATGCGCAAGTTCATCATCGCCTCCGCCGGCCTCACCGCCGCACTCGATCTGGGCGTCCTCGTCTGGATCGGCAAGTGGGCCTGGGCGCCAAGGAGGTCACGATGATTAACCTCGTCCTCATGCTGGTATTCGTACTGGTACTGGGGATCGCTGTGCCCGCCGGGGTAGCAAAGTACTCACCGCGGTGGGAGCGTCAGGGAACCCGCCTCCGTTCGGACTAACGTCCGAACGGAGGTTTTTCCTTTTCATGGCCACTATATTGTCACAATATAGGTTTTCAGGGCTTCATCCATATCTAAAGAGGTGGTTTTACCCCTGACATCGATGTCTAAAGCCTCGCTAGTCAGTATTTTTAGCTTCTTATCCTCAATTTTTTCGGCCAGCCCAAATGCCTTACTGACCGGAAAAACGTTGGCACCAATGTCGCTGGCGACTTCATCAGCCCTCCGCTGGCCGGCATGTTTAGCCAAAGCAATCAGCCGCAATTGCCAGGCCATCATTGCCAAAATGGCCTGCGGTTGGACCTTTTGAATTCTCTGCTCCTCATAAAGTTTCAGCGCCCGTTTTTTGTCTCCGGAAAAAGCGGCGTCCAGCAGGTCAAAAACTTTGCTTTGTGGTGTTGGTTCGGTCAAAAGTTCAATATCTTCACGGTGGACGTCAGATTTATACGTCAGCAGTTTTTCCAACTCGTTGGCTAGGATGGCTTGGTTAGTACCAACCCTATCCACCAAAAAATTAGCATCCGCCAGACTGAGCTTAGCATCCAAATTTTTGGCTTCGGAGGCAAGCCATTTAGCAAGTTCGCGTGAGTCCAAATCTTGATAATACTCCAGCTTTGTTTTGGACTTCAAGATCTTGTAAAAAGTTGTCCGTTTATCTGTTATAGGTTCATAAAAGACAACGTCAGTCGAATTAGTAATTGAGCTAATTATTTGTTCAATCTGCTCCGGACTGGGCTTGAGTGCGGACAGATTTCTAACCACTACCATTTTTCGGTTTGACAAAAATGGCAGGCTGGAAACGGCATCCCGCACGGTGGACAGATCAGCCTCCTCGGCATCAATTCGCTCTAGTGCCAGCTCACCATACTCTGCCACAAACTTGCTGACCAACTCACCCAGCCGCCGCCTCACCAAGTACGAGTTCGTGCCGGTTATAGTTATTATCATTTCGACTCCTGGGGGGCTTTTTGGCAGCGTGGACAGATGTGCGTCCCGCGCCCAGCCACCCGTATTTTGACTATCTCGGTGCCGCAACGTGGACAAGGCTGGCCCTCCCGCCTAAAGACCTGGGCTATCTTTATATAACTGCCCTTCTTACCCTCGGCATTCACATAATTTCTATCTGTACTGCCGCCATTTTCAATGGCTGAATTTAAGACTTGGCGTAAGTCATTATAAAGTGCCACCAGCTTGGTGCGGGGAATATCGGCCACCTTAGTTGACGGGTGGATTTTGGCCAAAAACAGCGATTCATCGGCGTATATATTTCCTACCCCGGCAATGACTGTTTGATCCAGCAAAACTGCCTTGGCAGTACTGTTTTTTCGGGTCATTAAACGCTCTATAAAGTCTTTGACGGTAAAATCATCTTCTAATGGTTCTGGACCAGCCTTCTTTAGAAAGTCAATTTCTGGAAGTTCCAAATCCGGCAGCAGACGCATCCAGCCAAATTTACGCTGGTCGTTGAAGAAAAGTTTGGAACCATCAGTCAAGTCAAGGACTACACGAGTGCTTTTATCAGGGAGATTGCCTCTTAGAGAGTCCGTAGGATGCCCACCTCCAAACTTTTCTTCAGAGCCTAGAGACTCGAGACTCGAGACTCGAGACTGTTTTCCTGCTTGAGGCAGGAAAACGAGTTGGCCGGTCATTTTAAGATGGATTACTAAACTGTAGTCACTAGACAGTCCAATAATTAAGACCTTGCCTCTTCTTTTAACATCCTTAATTTTGGCATTGATTAGAAACTTGGCCACATCGGCAGGGGCATTCGGAAAACTCTTGGGCCAATCATGCCACACATCAGCTACTACCCTGCCCGGCAGTAATTTGGCTAAACCATTACGCACCGTTTCCACTTCAGGCAATTCAGGCATGTTTCTATTATACTTTGAGGTAATGGACAGCTTGCAGGACATCCTAAGTAAAAAAGACTTCAAGCCGCCTGATGAGCTGGCAGTGGTTAAAGATTACGTCCGTCGACGCTACAAAAGCCCTTGTTCTGTCAAAATTGAGAGAAACGCCCTGATTTTAAGTGTTCGTAGCTCAGCGTTGGCTGGGATGCTGTTCTTAGAGCGCCAGACCCTGATTGAGGCCTGCAGCCTTAAGCACCGCCTAGTAATCCGCACAAGCTACTAAGAATTATCAATGTTCAAGTTTCAATGTTCAATGAATATAGTTAATGCTTATAATGATTCAATGCATTGCCCATTGACTATTCATTGAGCTTTGAGCAATGATAATTGAGCATTAGCTCCGCAGGAGCTTCTCTAGGTCGGATTTCATTTGCTTGAAGTCCTGGAAGTAGATTCCTTTCATGCCGAGCGTTTTGGCAGCTTCGACATAGTGCTCTTGATCATCAATAAACACTGCCTCCTCTGGCTTAACTCCCAGATTTTGCATAGCTAGTTCATAAATCCGCGGTTCAGGCTTGGCAACCCCGGCTTCATAGCTAAGTACAACGTCGTCAAATAATTTCAAATCATCAGGAGACAAAATCAAGTAAATAAATCCGGCTAGCACATTAGAGACTATGCCAATTTTGTACTTGGGCTTAAGTTGGTTTTTGACGTAGTCTAAAACTTCCCGGTTGGGCTGCTGGTTTTGCTCCAGCACACCAAAGAAATCAAATATAACTGCTTTGATCATACTAATAGGATAGCTTAGTTAAGGATTGTTTAGTTGGTTGAGCTGGTGGTTGCGCTTAGACTGACGTTGGAGGTCAGCTGGCCGTAGTTGGTTATCTGGTTTTGAAACAGCTGCTGAAGCGTAGATGATTTTACCGCCAGAGTGCCCTTGACGTTGCCGCAGGATGAACTCCAAAGATAAGATAGTATTTCCCCGCCGTCGTTCAGCTCAAACTCGAAGAGCTGGCCTAGAGGACATTTTCCAAGGGGGTCAGCCTGAGCGGACGGAACTTTTCTTTCAGCCAAAAAGCCGGCGCTGTTTATGGCCGCTAAGAACTCCTTGTAGGCCGGCGCTGTGTTGGAAAAGGTCTGTGTCTGGATAACGTTTCCAGAGTACCCGGCGATGATATCAAGTCGGCGCTGGTACTGACCGACGGTGATGCGGATCGAGCGATGGACGTCTTCCCCGTTAATTATGCCCCGAGTAGTTACACTGACCTCGGCGTAAGTATCAAAGTACTGGGGTAGTGGCTTAACTTGCTGCTCCACAGGTTTTTGCTCACCACCACCGCCACTAAATAGCAGGATAATGCCGACTAGCAGCAAAAGAATCACCACTGCAAAACCGATGAGATAACGATTAACCATCTTAAACTGTTACTTAGCCCGCCAAAATTCGCCTAAAGTGAATTTCGGAGGGTTTTCGGCAGTATTATACAATTTTTACCATACTTTTTCAAGAGCTGTTTGGATCTTACGCTCTGTATGATGAACTCATGAGCAGTGAAGTGGTATTACCTCTGGAGTCCAGTAATGACGTGCGGCTAGTCGGGGGTAAGGCCGCTTCGTTATGCCAGCTAATACAGGCTGGATTTAATGTTCCCAAGGGTTTTGTAATAACAACTAAAGCGCTTAAGTCGGATAGCAAGAGTTTAGAGGCTTCCATTTTGAATCATTATGATCGACTGGGCACCAAGTACGTTGCTGTTAGGTCGAGCGCGGCAAACGAGGACGGTAAGAACGCTTCTTGGGCCGGACAGTTTGACACATTTCTAAACACCGACCGAGCTGACTTAATAGAAAATATAAAAAAGTGCTGGGCTTCTGCCAAGTCAGGCAGAGCCAGGGCTTATGCGCGAGGTAGAAGTCTGGAAACAGGGGCAGTGGCAGTGATTGTGCAAGCTATGGTTAACGGCCAAGTAAGCGGGGTAGCCTTTTCTGTGCATCCGGTAACTAAAAACCCAGATCATATGGTCATAGAAGCAGCACCAGGCCTAGCCGAAGATGTTGTTTCTGGTACAGTCACACCGGATAATTACGTTTTTGATAAGAAAAGCGGCTCGGTCGTTGACGGAACGCTGGCTAGCACAAAGGCACACCTCTTTAATAAACAAATAAAAGATGTTGCCGTGGCGGTCCAAAAGCTAGAAAGCTATTTTGGTTTCCCTGTAGACGTGGAGTGGGCGTTTTCTAACGGCGAGCTCTTTATCTTACAAAGCCGCCCGATAACAACATTGGGCTAAACTATTGTTATGGCGGACGAGAGGCAGGCCGAACTTTACCAGACTCAAATATCTTTAACTGAGTGGCTTGATAATATCGGCCATAAGGATACCGGAGCCATCCGCAAAGAGGATAATAACAAACGCGAACGCCTGGCCGTACTTAAGCAGGTCGTGGGAATACCGTACGACGAGCAGGTTAAATTTGAGGCGGTGGACTTGCGCGACAAAAAACCGGCCTTTGTTAAATATATGAAGGAGCACGGCGATGAACTGTGCGCCCTACGGTTAATACCCAAAAGGGACAGCCTACCTAAGCTCCGGCTCCGCGGCGAAACGGTAGCCGGCGTTTACGACTGGTTTTTAAAACAGGATATTAATGCCGAGGATTACCGCGCGGAATATATTCCACATTCAGATGATTACAAATGGTCGACTATTTTTATCGTTAATAATCATGGCATCCAGGGCGAAGTCATTCGGGGACCGCATTACCAACTGACCCAAGGTTTTTTCGACCATGGCAAGCCCGCTGTGTTCAAATTTGATTTTAAAAAGTGGCATTTGTCCAAGAATGACCAGCCAGCTGAAAAACACCTAAAAATGGTAGCCAAGTTTTTACATATTCCCGATAAAAACAAGCAAAATCAGATAAAAAAACAGCTTAACGGCGAATTCATAAATGATTATTTACTGGGGTATTACGAAACGATTTATAGCCAGCAGTATGGTTTATGGTACGTGGATTACAGCCAGAGTTTAGGCAAAATGTACGAAGATTTTCTGATTGAGACTGAATCGAAACCGGTTAAAACCGCTGTTGTTAAGGGTATGGCCGGCAGTCCCGGCAGAGCCAGGGGTCCAGTCCGCATAGTGGAGCAGGATAAAATTGATATGGATTTTCCGGATGGCGGCGTGCTGGTCTGCTCCGTTACTACGCCAAATTACGTTCCGCTGATGCAAAAAGCCGCTGCGATTGTAACCGATCAAGGCGGCATTTTATCGCACGCCGCCATCGTCGCCCGCGAGCTTAAAAAACCATGCATTGTTGGGACCGGCAATGCCACCCAATTATTAAAAAACGGCCAAGTCATATCCGTGGATGCCAACTTAGGGGTGGTCACCCGATGAGATGCTCCTCATAAAGTTTCATTTTTAGGTGTTTTTCACTGAATTTATGTTTAGCCTGATCTATTAGCTTTATGGTCTTGGGGTTAATTTTATCTAGATTTTCAAGGGCTTTCGCGATCTCCTTAATATCGCCACAAACGATATCACAAGTACTGTAAACAAAGGGGTGTCTGTAGTTTTTAATAACTTTCCCGGTGATTTCTTTCGTGCGACTATTAAATACGCCTCCGTGTGGGGTTAACCCGATAACCGGCTTTTTCAAGTACTTAGCTATCAGGATTTCCTGAGAGCCGCCTACACTAAAGTCATCGCTTAGGTAGGCAATTAGGACATCAACCCGAGAGATCATGTGCACATCACTGCCAAAAACCAACTCCGGGTCAGTGTAGTCCTTGATTGCCCTAGTCGGGTCAAAGCTAATAAATTTTAAGCCAGTTAGCCTGGCTATCTCTCCCAGAAAATCATCCCTCCAATGATGCGAATCGAAATGAGAGTGTTTGGACATCTTCCCGGCAACATAAACTTTCAATACCTTATGAGTATAGCTTCTTGTCATGATTCCATTCTATCACTGGACATATTTATTTTTTATAGTATAGTATCCCTCAATGTCAAGACAATATGATTATCCTGTTGACCGGATTGCCGAGAGAATTGGTGATGTATTCAGTGGTTGGCAGGCAAAGGAAGTTGTCACCTCTAGAACTGATAGAAATAGTTTTCTGGACAATTATGACCTTTGGATGGAGGGGTTGCGGGCTGGTCCTGATCATCCGAATAATTTTGCCGTGAGTAAGACTGGTGGCCATTTTTCAGAGCTTCCCCTACTGTGGAGTGAGTTCGAGAAAGATCCTGCCGAGGATAAAATGAGTGCAAAGCTTTTATATCGGTACTTGATGTTTGTATCCGGGACACATCGTAATATTTCCGCACTGCGCGCGTCTGACGCTGATGACTACCTTACGCGCCGGGCTGGACCGTTAGCTGTAGATCCCGAAACCGTTGCAAGATCGATACTCTACAACATTCTAAGTGGTATGGACAGACTGAGTGAGGCTCACATTAGTGCCGAGCAAGTCGGTGAGGAACTCGAACGGACACGTAAGTTTGGCGAGGCTGCAATTTACATGATGTGTGAGCGCGTTGGAACAGATTTTGGGCAACAATACTCGAGGTCAGAACTTGAGATGTTGTTTGCTCAATCCAACTGGTTAAAGCTAGCCACAAAACACGTTGTGCTATCGGCCAAAATCCGCGGCGGTAGGTTAGAAGAGGTTCCCTTCCAGCACCCCATGAACAGAACTGATAACCCCGGAATCTACTTTCCCTTCAGCACGGAAGCAGCGTCTACGCCCCAAGCGGCCACGACTGCTAGCTAACTCCAGCTTTTCCCTTGTAGTTCGACGTACTCTTCAAACAGTTTTGGTACTGGATGTGGGACCGCATAGTCCCCAAGGTCTTCTGGTTTAACCCACGCAAAATCGTCATGTTCGCGGCTGAGTCGGACTTTATCAGAATCCGCTTCGCACAAATAAAAAATGGCAATTATCTGATGCTTTACTCTCTCTATGGTCGGAAACCAACCATCAACCATCATCGGCATGGCTGGCTTTACACTTAGGCCGGTCTCCTCCTTTGCCTCCCTAATTAAGGCATCCATGAAAGGTTCACCTATCTCCACCATGCCCCCGGGGATTTGATATTTGCCGGCTTGGGTTCCGTCCGCAGCGCTTTCCCTTAATAACAGTAGTTTGCCCTTGTACCGAATAAGGGATTTTGCGGCTACCCTCAAAACAGGCTCAGTCACAGTTCGCCCCAGTTTTTGCCGGTGGCAATTTTACTAAGTAAGTTTTTTTCATAGCCATGGTTTGCCCAGCTTTCTGGATTAAACTCTTTCAAAATATCCACCGCTTCTTTCCATACCACTTGCTCAACTTCATCTTCCTCAGTCTTTAGATCTTCTACCGATCCTTTCCAACTAACCATAAATGCGCCTAGATGTTCTCTGTCTGCAAAATTTCTTTCTGGTTCATCTTGAGTGTTTTTATAAATCAAAACCTGTCTAAAGGCTTTTTCCGGTAAATCTATTCCAGTTTCTTCGAATAATTCTTGTTTGGCGCAAGATACATAGGATTGCCCTGGAGCCGCGTGGCCACCAAAGTTTGTCTGCCATTTTCCCGGATTGGTATCTTTTTTGAGTGATCTTTGCTGGCATAAAACTTTAGTACCATTCACTACCCACACGTCTGTTGCACGGTGCCAGATTGCCTTACTATGAGCTATACCCCGAGCCACTGGCTCAATTGGGTTATTATTCTCATCAACTGTAAAGAGTAGCTCTTTTGGGTCAATCATAACTCGCCCCAGTTATGGTGAATAGTGTCCTCCACGGCTTTTAGGGCCTCGGGGGAGAGTCTATCGGCAGCACCAAATACGTAGAACCTAAAAGCTTCAGCGAAAGCCTCGTGGGGTTCTTCACTGCCATACTTGGTGGGGCTAAACTTGGGGTCTAGCCTGCTGTAGGAGTCTCCGCCGGATAGCTTGTCTAAGATATGTCCGGATTCGTGAACTAATTCACTGGTAAGTGTGCTCCAAGGTTGATCCTTGATATCTGGCAACAGGTTGATTGTGTCGCCAGATTCGATAATCCCTTGCTCGACTAAGTAGTCTTCCGATTGTTGCAAGCTCATCATGGCATCGTCACTGTTGCAGACAATTTCTTTATTTTCAAAGTCCACGTGCGAACCGCGTTTTTCATCGGACTTAAAGAAACGAATCCGGAACTGCTTCAGCAATTCCATTTGAGCAGGAGTAAGTTTTGCGGCAAGCGCCTCGGCGGCGGCATTTACTGCTAACTGGCACTCCGGGTCTAAAACTGGGCCCAGAACCTCAAACGAGCTCGGCTTCAGCGGTTCCTCACTCATAGTTCGCCCCAGTTCTTGCCGCTACTGACATCAACTTTGAGCTTCACTGGCAGCTTGTAAGCGCTTTCCATAACATCCTTGACCGTTTTACCAACCTTATCGGCTTTGCCAGCTGGGCATTCCAGAAGCAGGCTGTCGTGGATTTGCAGCAGCATCTTGCAGTCGTCATCCAGCTTATCAGCCACCTTAATCATCGCTAGTTTCATGATGTCGGCCGCCGTGCCTTGGGCCGGCATATTGATAGCCGCCCGATAAGCCGCTTCGCGGACCGCGAAATTGGACGATTTTACATCTGGCGTCGGCCGGCGCCGACCCAGCATAGTCTCCACATAACCCTGCTCTAGAGCCAGTTTCCTAGTTTTCTCGATATATTCTTTCAGTTTTGGCCGCACCAAAAAGTAGCGCTCAATAAACGCTCTCGCCTGGCCAAAACTCATGCCCGTTCCCTCGGCCAAACCATGCGGCCCCTGGCCGTAAAGCAGTCCGTAATTGACCGCTTTGGCCTCGTACCTCTGTTGTTTGGTTACTTCTTCTGGTTTAATCCCGTGCACGGCCGCAGCCGTCAGCACATGAATATCCTCGTCCTTGTTAAAAGCTTCAATCATGCTTTTTTCGCCCGCTAGTACGGCAGCCAGTCGTAACTCAAAGTTGCTGTAATCAGCGCTAACCAGCACGTTGCCCTTCTCTGCCACAAAAGCTTCACGGATACGCTTGCCCAGCTCTGTTCTCACTGGAATATTTTGTAAGTTGGGATCGGCGCTGGACAGCCGGCCGGTTGGCGCAATAGTCAGACTGAAAGTGGTGTGCAGGCGGCCATTCTTATCAACCATTTGCGGCAAAGTATCCAAATAAGTACTTTTTAGCTTGGTCATCTCGCGGTACTGGCTAATCAAGTTGATAATCGGGTGCAGCTCACGCAGCTTAAAGAGCTCGCTAGCTGCCGTGGAGTAGCCGCTTTTGGTTTTTTTGATACTAGCCGTCGGCAGGTTCAGTTTTACAAACAAGATATCTGCTAGCTGAGCTGGCGAGCTGATGTTGAACTCGGAATTGGCATGGCCGTAGATTGTTTGCTCGATATCGCTGATTTGCCCTTCCAGCTCCGCTGAAATCTTCTTTAGTTTGGCCGAGTCAAGTTTTATACCCTCTAACTCCATATCGGTTAGTATCGGTGTTAGCGGCCACTCCACCTCCCGTGCCAGCTTGGCAACTTTTGGCAGCTTGGCTAGCTCTTTGGTTTGCTTAGTATGCAGCTCCGAAATAATAGCGATAATTTCCGGTAATCGCTCAATGAAATCCTCGGTTGGCAAATCGCCGTAAGCCGGGCCGTCATAACCCAGCTGGTCGGCTGCCAAATCGGTGAGGCTTTGGTTTCGAACTAGAGAATTAATCAGATAGCTGGCGACCAGCACATCATGAGCCGCTTGGCCGTAAGGCAATCCCAAGTTTTTCAAGACTTTTAGATCAGATTTAACATCATACCCAATCAGTTTTTTAGACTCGAGACTCAAGACTCGAGACACAAGGCTTGAAGGGTTGAGTTTGGTTAAGTCCAGGATGTATATTGATTTATTGTCGCCGACGGCCAGAACTTGGGGATTTTCACCGTGTTTGCCAGCCGCTCGGGAGTGGATAAAAAACGGTCCGGAACCCTTGAGTTTAATATTACCCAGCTCTTTACCGGTGTTGACCGCCGCAGCTTTGGGCAGTTTCAGCTTCAAACTACCAGCACTCACCGATTTACCCACCGTTTGCATGCCCGGCGGCAGGATATTAAGCAGGCTCTTAAACTCCAGCTGCTGCAAAAGTTCCCGGAGTTTATAAGTATCAATCTTGGTTCCGTCCACCTCTGATAAATTGAGCTTCACGGGCGCATTAGTCCAGATTTCCAGCAATTTTTTGGACAGATAAGCCGATTCTTTACCGGCCTCCAGTTTGGTCCGCAGTTTATCAGGGACTTTATCCAGATTTTTATAAACCTCATCTAAGGTCTCAAACTTTTGCAATAGCTCTATCGCGCCTTTGGGTCCAATACCCGGTACCCCCGGTACGTTGTCGCTGCTATCGCCAGTGATGGACTTGTAGTCTAAAAACTGCTCGACTTTCAAGTTATATTTGTCTTCAAAGCTTTCCGGATGAAACAGTTCAATATTAGAAAAGCCGCGTTTTAGCGCGTAGACGTGAGCATGGTGGTTGATAACCTGCAGAATATCCAGATCAGAGGTAATTAGCATGGTTTCGATGTTTTTTTTGGCGGCCTGCACCGCTAGGGTGCCCATGATATCGTCGGCCTCGTAATCATCCAGTTCATAAAGCGGCCAACCGAAGGCCTGCAGTAGCTCGTGAAGTATCGGAATCTGGGCATAAAAATCCGGCGGCGGAGCCTTGCGTCCGGCCTTGTACTCCGGATACATTGCCTTGCGCTTGCGGATGTTGGTCTTGGGCTTGTCCCAAGCTACTGCCACATAGTCGGGCTTTAGTTTTTTAAGAAGTTCCAGCGCCATGGCCGCGAAGCCATACACTCCGCCAGTTGGAGTACCGTCTTTGGTAGAAAGGTTGGGCAGCGCGTAATAACCCCTGTAAAAAACAGACTTCCCATCAATAATCGCCAACTTCTTTCTCTCGGCCACATTCATATTATCCACTATTCTTGCAGCTTAGGAAAAGAGCAGCCAGAGTGTCGGATTCACTCCGCACCCTGCGCGATGAGAAAAACCTAGGTTTTTCTCATGAGTTAGTACTGCCTAAGCTTACTGGGCTGCAGCGGGCGGCGTAGTTTGAGTGCGGTCTTTTAAAACAAAGTAGACCACGAACAGCGTTATCCACCAAAAGAACAGACTCAGAATAAAGTATCCCAAAAAGCTATGGCCTTTACGGCTCGCCACTCGCGCCGGCCAAATGGCGATAATAATCCAAGCAATAAGTGCTAAAATGCCCCATCCTAACATGATCTCCCCTTTCTATATCCTAATTCTACACCGTAATCAGCAGACCAAACACAACAACGTCATAACGTTATGACGTCATAGCGTTATACGTCACGGGTGGTGTAAGTCAAACGGAGCATTGGGTAGATTAGCCCTTTACGACCGCTAGCGGTAAGAGTTTATGAACCGGTTTTATAAGTTCACCTTGTAGCTTGATTATGCGGCCAATATCTTTATAGGCCATGGGCAGCTCATCGTACTGGCCATGGCGGACATGGAACACTACGTGCCGCATAGCTTGGACTGCCTCCTGGTGGGTAAATCTGCGATTGGCTTCGTGCCGGCTGATCAAGCGACCCGCTCCGTGTGAGCAGGTGTTGAATGACTCAGCAGGCTGCAAACCTTGGCAGATATAGCTGGCGGTTCCCATCGATCCGGGGACAATTACCAACCCTTCCGCTTTGACAGCGCCTTTGCGGTGAATAAGCAGTTTATCTCCATAATATGTCTCTATAGCCGCAAAGTTGTGGTGCGTCTCTATAGACTGCTCTATCTGGAAGGGCATCCCGCAGTCCGCAAAAGCTAACTTTATGCGCTGCAGCATTAACTCCTTACTAGCCACCGCAAAGTCCAAGCAGTAATTCATCGCCGCCAAGTACATGCTGTATTCAGCCGCTGAGTCCGGGAGGTAAGCAAGTTCAGGTGTTGGCAACTGCTGGTCGCTGCCGGAAAGTTCCAGGCTTTTTTTGTGGTAATAATCAGCAACCTTTTTACCTAGGTTGCGGGAGCCGCTGTGCACCATTATCCAGATTTTCTGCTGTTCATCAGCCTGGATTTCAATGAAGTGGTTACCACCGCCTAGAGTGCCAATCTGGCAGGCAATGGCAGCCTTTTGTGAATTTATTATGGGATCATCAATGGATTGTTCTAGAAAAGGATGCTGTTGCGCCTCTGGGTGGTGTTTAAAGCCAACTGGCACCAGCTGGTGAATTTTCAGCCGCAGTTCCTCTAGCTTTTTATTAGACAGTTGAGAAGCTGACAGGTTGGTCCTGGCGGCAATCATGCCGCAGCCAATGTCTACGCCTACCGCATTAGGCACTACTCCGCCTGCGGCTGCCAATACCCCACCGATGGGCATACCGTAGCCAACATGAAAATCCGGCATCAGGGCTATCCATTTTCGCGCGATGGGATGATTGGAGAGATTGATAGCCTGCTCCAGAGCATTATCATAACCCGCCAAGTCGGACTCTTCGGCCCAGACTTTTATTGGTAGTTTACCTTTATTGATAGTAATCATGACAAACCTCTCCCAAACAGGTTGTCGTGGTGCCTGTTTGGCTTGCTGAAGGACTAGTCTTGAGGACTTCTCAAGGTCTCGTGTGGTTGCTCACTTTCCTCAGCCAACAGCCTTTTTAGAAGACTGCAGCGATATAGAAAATCCGACTCACTGTTAAATACGATTTTAGCCGAAAAAAGCTTCAAGAAATTCAGGGTCCTTTGGTCATAACCGGAATGCTCGGCAAACTGCACCATGCCTAGCCCGCTTATCGGAAAAACTTCTATGTGGTCGGCGAAATCGCGCAGGCTTCTTAGCCTCGGGAGCCAGCTAACTCTGACTGAAGGAGTGTTTTTCTCTCTATGTAAAGTTTGCCACATTTTTAACCTCCTTGCTGTATAGCGAAGGGGCGTGGTCCTTCTCCCTTGCGCAACCTCCTTTCCTTTTTACAGATCGGGGCCGCGTCTCTTCTACCTTTATTATACTCCCAACAGGGGTAAAAATACAGGAATTAATAAAACCGACCAACCAAGTGTTATTTTTACCTCTCGGTCTAAATTCCGTTTTAGGCGACGCTATGAGGTCTTGACGTCAAAACGTCAAAACGTCAGAAACCAAAACTAAGCACTACGAACTATGAACTAATAACTGACTCCAGGGCTTTTTCGGCTTCGTTTTTGAAGGCTTCTATATCGTCGCCGTTATTTACAAGAGAAATATCGGCCATCTCTTTGACTTTTGACATGCTCAAAGTAGCTTCGTCGCCACTGTGATGCATCTCGGCTTCTTCTTCAGCTAAGAATTGCTCATATGTCTTCACATCTTCAGTGCTGCGGCCGCGACCCGTGACACGTTTATAGCGTACCTTTGGATCGGCATCCACCCACACGATGATACCACCGAGCTCTTTGACCTTAGCGGCTTCTCCAGGGTGACGCATCGGTACCACAGCCAAACCATCATGCTTGGTTGCCTTTTCTTTGAATAATCTGGCTGCCCTCTCGGTTAATACGCCGTGCCCGTGCTTACGTCGCCACTCGGCGCTTATGCTGCTAAGGTGCTTCCTCTCTATCGGCAGATTGCGGCGGCGAGCCTCTTCCCTTAAGAAGTCAGAAACCGAAACAAACAGCCAGTTATGGCGTTCGGCCAACATATCCCCCACGGTGTCCTTGCCCGATCCGTTTGTCCCGCTAATTCCAATCAGCTTCATGTCTGGCTCTCGCTCTCAAGTATCCGATGAATACTTTCTATAAACGGTTCGATATCAATACCCCTGGCTCTAGCTTTAACACGAAGTTCCATAAGCGCTTCTATTGCTAAACCGTGGATTCTATCGGGGTCATAAAAATAATGCCTGGCTAGCTGTTCGGCCGTTGCGCGATCTTGCCAGCCAAAGCCGGCCAGCCGGGCAAGAACATAACCCGGCTTACCTTCTATTTTGCCGACGAGCTTGGATATTGCTCCACTTTCATCAAAAGACTCCGGAGGCTTAGGTGGTCCCGGATCTGGAATTGGTTCAGGCTCTTCAGGGGCTTCATCTAATGAAACTGCTTCGACGGGTTCGGCTCCCCCAACAATTTCTCTAGCTATCTCTAGGGCTTTAGCTGATTTTTGATTGTTTGGGGTATCGTCTAATCCAAATATTGAGAAAATCCTACGTTTGTCGGTTTGAATAACCTTACTTCTATAACCGAGTATTTCAGCAATCTCTTCTAGGCCAGACCCTTCTGCCATCAGCACTAAAATATTTATCTGCCTTTCCGAGAGTTTACCATCTTCCCAAGCTGTTAAAATCTCAGCGGCATTTTTAGGAAAAGGCTCGGGAGCTAGCTTTTTCTTACCAGGAATTGGCTTAGTCTCGGGCGGCACCTCTTCTTCAGCCTCAGTCGGTTTTTCGTTAACACCAAAGGTTCTGATCCAGTCGCTGAGTGGGCTCTGAGTGGTATCTAAGCCCTGCTCGACCAAAGCTGTGGTAGCCTCTCTACCTAGTTCCATAATTCTTTCGGTCTCAAAATAATAGAAATCCGCAAGCTCCTGTATGGTCTTTGGTTCGTTTCCGCCTTGATCAAACCCAATTAAGACCCAGCGGCCTAAACCAGTAACATTTCTGAGGGCCATGTCTAAAGGACTCGGTGTCGTCGACTCTAGGCTGCTAGCAACAGCAGCGAGTCTACCCAAAACTTCGTTTTCATCTTCATAATCTGTCGGTCTACCTAGATCTTCCAACTGACTGGCGGGCTCTGAGTTCATTGCAGATATTCGTGGAGGCGACGAGTGTCTTTATGCTTTCGCAGTTTGGCCAGCGCTTTCGCCTCAATCTGGCGGATGCGCTCGCGGGTCACTGAAAACTCCTGCCCCACTTCCTCCAAGGTGTGGCTCTTACCATCTTCCAGGCCAAAACGCAGCTTCAAAATCTTTTGCTCACGCTCAGTCAGGGTGCCCAAGATTGTCTTGACCTGCTCTTTTAGGAGCTGCTCGGAAGCTGACTCGGTAGGAGTCTTGGTATCCTCATCCTCAATAAAATCACCCAGTACAGAATCTTCCTCGTCATCGCGAACCGAAGCGTCCAAGCTGGAGATGTCCTGCTTAATCTTCATGATATGTTCGACTTTATCAACATCCATCTCCATAGCCGCGGCGATCTCCTCATTGGTCGGCTCGCGATTTAGTTCCTGCGTCAAGCGTCGCTGAGTACGCAGAAGCTTGTTGATGGTTTCTACCATGTGGACCGGAATCCGGATGGTTCGGGCCTGGTCAGCGATCGCCCGGGTAATAGCCTGACGGATCCACCAAGTGGCATAAGTTGAGAACTTAAAACCCCGGTCGGGATCGAATTTTTCCACCGCCCGCAGTAGCCCGGTGTTGCCCTCCTGAATCAGATCTAGAAGGTCCAAACCGCGCCCCACATAGCGCTTAGCGATACTAACTACCAGACGCATATTAGCCTCGGCCATAGCGTCTTTTGCCCGCTTATCACCGGACTTGACTTTTTTAGCCAAGGCTAGCTCTTCCTCGGCGGTCAGCAGAGGAATTTTGCCGATTTCTCGCAAATACAGACGCACTGAGTCATCGGCGATATCATCCATATAAGCATTATCATTAGCCAACACTACTTCCTCGCTCTCTTCCATAGCCCACTCATCAGAGATATCCGAAGCTTCAGGTTCAGTGGCCGGCACAACTTCAACCTCGACATCGTGGAGTTCGCTGTACAGATGATCCAATACATCAATATTGGTTGGAGTGTCGGGTATCAGCTTGAATATCTCGCGTTGGTCCAGCTTGCCCTCTTTTTTGCCGCGAACTAGCAGACGTTTGATTTCCTTATCAAACGTCTTAACAGGTTCCTGCTTCTGGACTACTATCTTCTTGGGGTTTGCCATAGTCTTTACCACCACCCTATCTACTTAATAAGTTCGTTAAGCTTGTCAGCATCAGCTATGAGTTTTTTGAGTTTGCGCTCATCGGCTGTTTGTACCATTTCTTGAGCAAGTCTATGTTTTTGAGTTTTGACATACCGCTGTAGTAAACGGTGTTTGAGACCCAAGGCCTGCGCCTCTAAGTCATCTTGAGGCAAGTCTTTATAGAGCTCCTCAAACTGCAATGATATAACTTTAACATAATCACTGATATCTTGCAAAGAGGCGGCTAATTTTGGTTCCCCATTGAACTTAGGATTTTTCTTTAAAAAATCAAAGACCACTCTAGAAGTGTCGGGACTAAAAAAGTCAGCTTTCATATTCGTTAGAAGCCCCCGCAAGTTAGGCTTCATTAGCATCATGGCCAAGAAGTGATCCTGGAGTTTTTGGTACTCCCGAGTCTCGCGATCAACGTCGGTGCTATTAGTTTTAACGATACGCCTCAAAGGTGTTTTTACCTCACCAGGTCCGGATTTCAGCTTATCTCTAACGGCTTCAAAGCTTGTGTCGGTTAACTCGGCGATCCGCTTTAGGTAATGTTCCTGTTCGACCGGATCGGAAAGTCGTGCAATTGTGGACAGCAAAGCGTTTGTAAAAGCCTTTTTTCCCGGTGCCGTTTTTAAATCCAGCTCGGCGCTGTAGCGCTCGATCAGCCAATCCGGCGCGTACTGGGCGTCGTCAATGGCTTTTTGCCACTTCTTTGGATCTTTTCTTATCAACTCATCAGGGTCCTTGGCATCGGCTAAAGCAATGATCCGTAAAGATACTTCGGCGGCATTGGCTAGCGGTATGACCCGCTCGGTAGCGGCAATACCAGCGCTGTCAGCGTCAAAACTAAGCCGTACGTCCCCGGTAAATCGTTTCAGTATTTTAAGATGCTGCTGCGTCATAGCAGTCCCGGCCGAGGCCACCACGTTTTTAACGCCGGCTTGATGGCTGGCGATCACATCCAAGTTGCCCTCGGCTACCACCACGTAACCAGCTTTTCTAATAGCCTCTTTAGCCAAATGCAGGCCATAGACTTGCCGACTTTTGTCATAGACTGCACTCTGAGGGGTATTAATATACTTTGGTGCTTCGGTCGGCGTACTTTCTAGTAGTCTGGCCGTGAAACCAACTATTGTTCCTCGATTGTCGGCCAGTGGTATCATTATCCGTCCTCTAAACATGTCGCCGGCCCCGGCCCTGCGCATCGTAATTAGCCCAGCCGCATGCATTTCATCTGTTGTGAAGCCATGTTTAGTCAAAAAATCAGTCAGCGCACCGGTGGTGTGCGGCGCATAGCCCAACCGCCAGTCCAAAATCGCTTGCTTGGTAAATCCCCGCTTCTTTCTGAGGTAGTTCAGAGCCGTCTTATTGGCAATCAGCTGTTTTTGGTAAAACTTAGTGGCCAGCTCTAGGGCAGCATAGGCCTGCTTCTTACGTTCGCTTGCCCCATTTTGCCCACTAGTCTTAAACTGGTCCAAATCAACTCCTGCTTTGCGGGCCAGCAGCTGCAGAGCCTCTTTAAAATCCAGTCCCTCAACATCCATCACAAAACTGAACATATCTCCGCCCTTGCCGGATGAAAAATCATGCCAGATTTGTTTTTCCGGACTAACTATAAAGCTGGGGGTTCTCTCGTTTGTCCAAGGGCTTAAACCCTTGAAATTGCGCCCGGTGCGTTTCAGCTGAATGTACTCGCCAATGACGTCTTCAATATTAAGCCGAGACTTTACCTCGCTCACCGCATCCATACCATCAGTATATAGCCGAAAGCTGTTACCTGATAGCTTAAGTGGCTTGGTTTGTTATGATGAACCAATGGACTACAAGGTGCCGTTTATCTCTAATACCAAGGACAACCTGCACTGCATGCAGTCTGCCTGGATGATGGTGGTTAAGTACTTCAAGCCCCAGTTTGAGATGGATTGGGATAAATTCAGCAGGGTTACCGGTTTTGAAGAAGATAAAGGCACTTGGGCGATGGCCGGACTGCTGTGGCTTAAAAAGCAGGGCTTTAATGTGATACATCTTGCCTCATTTGATTATGAAGTATTCGCCCAGACCGGCGGAGCATACTTGCTTAAAAGAGCCGGTAAAGACATTGGGCAATGGATGATTGAGCATAGCAATATGCCACTTGAACAAAAAAGAGCCAGACGGCTTGCCAAATCAGGCATCTGGAAAAAGCAGGCTGTGCAAATTTCAGACATTAAAAAAAACTTAGACGATGGCTTTCTAGTGGTATGTACAATAAATATCCGCAAATTGGATGAACTGCAAGGTTATTTTGGACACGTTGTAGTTGTAAAGGGCTATGATGATAAAAAACTATTTCTGCACGACCCCGGACTGCCCGGGAGACCTGACAGGAAGGTGACATACAAAGACTTTGAGACCGCTTGGGCAGATCCCAATAAAGATGCCAAAGAACTAAACGCCATAAAACTTTAAATTGCTTAACTAGTTAAGTATCCCCTATCCTACCTATTTGAAGTATCTTGCCTCTGACTTGATTCCGAACATGTGAGCGAGCCTGAGTAAGAAGTGTCAAAGTCACTAACGCCAGGGGCGAGGGACTAGTCGAGCGAAATCCTTAAGAAAACTTATGAGCGAGACCAACCGAAGGGAGTTCCCGAGCTGTGTTGTGACGCTTGAACAACCGATTGCATCAAGCGAGCGAACGTTCGGAAGAAAGACTGAGGCGAGATATAATGTGCTTATGCCTCCACAGTCGAATCCGTCTTCCCCGAATCCTGAATACGATTTCATCATGAATAGTGGCCAGACGGCTCCAAAGCAGTCCAAGCTGCCAATGCCTAAGCTGCCCAAGCTGGCATTACTATTTCTAGGTGTAGTGGTAGCGCTCATCCTAGCTATTATCATCGTCTCAGTTTTGGGCAGCACTGGTAAAACTGATACCAAACCATATATCGACATCATGTCTCGATCAACCGAGATCATCCGGGTAAATGATCTGGCTAAGAAGGATTTGCGTGACGCTGATACTCTGGCGCTTTTGACAACCGCCAATGCTGCACTGGCCAGCGACCAAGCGCAATTTGGTCTATATCTCGGAAGTCTAGGCCAAGAGGTTAAGCCGGAACTCTTAACTGCTTATCTGAACAATGAGACTGACAAGGGGATTGAGACAGCCACCCAAAATAACAGCCTCGAAGAAGCTTACGTTACCTACTTAAAGGGCAGCCTGGACGGTTACTTGGGGGCTTTGAAGTCCACTCAGCAAAACGCCGGCCCGAACGCCAAAGCTATCATCACCGGATCTATCGCCAGCACTGAAGCTCTACTAGCCGCCCCACAATTCCACCCCTGACGCGCAACATTAACCGGCAACCAGGCCGTAGGAGTGTTTGATAAGATCTTGGATTTGCGGCCAGGAGAGCTGGCCGGATAAGACGACTGTGTTCCAGTGCTTTTTGTTTAGGTGATAGCCGGGCATCACTGACTCATATTTTTGACGCAGGGTTTCAGCCAGCACCGGGTCACATTTTAGGCTGATTCTTAGCGGATCGCTCTTTTCAGAAATCAACGCGAACATTCTGTCTTTAACTTTATAGACAGCGGTATTTTCACCAAACGGGTAGTCCAGCTGAGCATTGGGCATGCTCAGCACATAGTCCTCTACCTTCTTGTGGGATATCACTTCCTAGCTTTCTTATCTGGGGTAAAGTCGAGGGCGCAGGAGTTTATACAAAATCGCATTCCGGTGGGTTGGTCAGGCGCGTCGTGAAAAACGTGACCCAAATGCCCGCCGCAGTTTGCACATGATACCTCGACCCGTTGCATGCCGTGGCGGTGGTCCTCGCTTAATTTGACGGCATCGGAGTTAGCGACGTCGTAAAAGCTTGGCCAGCCGGTACCCGAATCAAATTTGCGATTGGAAGAAAAGAGTTTAGCGCCACAGTTGGCGCAAGCGTACGTAACTTCATCGTTTTTCTTGAGAAATTTACCTCTGAAGGGTGCCTCGGTACCCTTTTCAAACAGCACCTTCTTTTGCTCTCGAGTTAGTGCCTGGTTTATCGGCTGAGGGTCGCTCATACAAAAAGATTTAGCGCTTTTTCTTGAAGGGGGTAGCTAAAAGCACATATATCCACAGCAGAACTTCCAGAGCTATCAGCTGTAAGACAGCTGCGATGACTGGCTGGAGATATATAGCTTTCCATTCTGAGAATGGCCCCGGGTATCCTTCAAATTGCTTGACGTCATTACCAAAATTGGTAAGCCTGGCGGCCAAGTCAAATGATATTACAGATAGGAAGTTGATGATTATCATGGCCACGACAACTGCCACAATCACCGACGAGGCATCCTTGCGCTTAAGTACTCGGGTAATCATCACCATTGGGGTATTCTCCTTACTCTTTTTTCTTATCTAACTTATCCAGCCTTAGACTGTGCACCACGAAGTAAACCACCAGTGCAATAGTTAAGAAACTTATCAGACTTGAAACAACCGCGCCCCAACTGAGCTTATTGGTGCACACCCCGTTGACGGTATCTAAACAGATATATTTGCTGTTGAGATTTTCAGTGCCGGGCAGGATTAGCCCGATGATCGGGTTAACCAAATTTGTAACTATTGAATTAACCAGCGCCGTGACAGCCACACCCAGTGTCAACCCAACGGCTAGCCCGACTACTCCCTGCTGGCGGATAAATTCCATGAAACCTCTGACGTGCTTCTGTGCCATACTTTTGTAATTATCTCAAACGTGCTCCGGAGCGGCAATGTTAAGTAGGCCCAGTCCTTTCTCTAGCGTGCCGATGTACGCAGACAGCAGTGTAAGTCTGTCGATTTCCCTCTCGCTGCCGATCACTCTGTTTTTCTCATAAAAGCGGTTAAAGCTTTGGGTTAACTCGTATAGATACGTGCATATGTAATGCGGCCGCAACTCGGAGGTAGTCTTTTCCACTACCTCTGGGAATTCACTAATTTTTCTGACCAAACTGCGTTCTGAGTCATTAAGCTGGTAGTTATAGACTCTAATATCTTCAGGTCTTTTTGACTTGTTCATAATTGATCGCGCACGAGCATACGCATACTGCAGATAGGGACCACTATTCCCTTCCAAACTTACGGATTCGGTAATGTCGTAAATAATATCTTGACCAAGTCGATGTTTTAAGAACTCGTACTTCATCGAGCCAAAAACTACCTCGGGTGTATCTTTACCTTCTCCGTAAAGCTCACGAATTTTTTTCTTAATGTCGCTTTCTAGACTATTTAATGTGACGACATCTCCGGTGCGGCTACTCATTTTTCCCTCTGGTAATCTGACGACTCCGTGAGTTATGTGCTGGATTCTAGAAGCCAATTCAGGGTCAATTTGTTCAATGGCCGCGACTAAGACCTTAAAGTAATCTTCGATTTCGTTTGCTGTAATAACAATAAATTTATTAGCTCCTGGGTAATCACGAGCTTTTGCATAGGCTAACCCAACCTCCTTTGCTTCGTAGGTCGGCAGACCCTGTTTAGTAATAAATACTCTCTTGTGCAGTCCAACTTTTTCACCATCGTAAATAGTCGCACCTTCACTTTCCTCAAAGATTTTGCCTGAGTTCTTTTTAACAATTTCTATGCCCTCTTTTGCTGTATCGCTCTCAAAATAGTTTTTTTCAAAGTGTGCATCCAGCTTTTCGTAAATCTCCTCGAATGCCTCCAAGCTCCATTTCCTGCCCTTATCGTAAAGACGGTTGACTGATTCATGATCACGACTGTAAAGATGGGCGTTTATTTTATCTATTTCCTCTTTGGCGTTTGGGTCATTTTTATACTCAAGAACTCCCTCAGAGTAGGCTCTACCAAGATCAATAAACGCTTGTCGGTTTTCACCCCCGATGTTTGATAACGGTCGTCCTTCTCCCGCTTCATCCATCTTTTTCATTCCATAAATAGCCATCGCTATGTGTAGGCCTACATCACCTTGATAGGTTACCTGGTGGACTTTCCCCCTCGCATTCTCTAGTAATTTACCGACTGATACGCCGACAGTATTTGAGTATGCATGGCCAATGTGGAACTCCTTAAATGGGTTTGGATCAGTATGTTCTAGAACAATTGTCTGTCCCTTGTATAGATCATTTTTGCCATAGTCTGGCGACATAGCATCATGAACATATTTTTGGAAAGTATCGCCACTAAAGAAAAAGTTAATGAAGCCAGGGTCGGCGATTTCTACTTTTTGAATACTTTCCAGTCCACGCAGTTTGCCAGCCAGTAAGATCGCTACTTCGCGGGGGTTCTTACCAAGTTTTTTACCCAGCTGCATGGCCGCATTGGTCGCCAAATCACCAAACTTTTCATCAGGGCGAGTAAATTGCGGTTGGAAGTCCTCGCCAAACTCTTTTTTTATGACGGTTTGGAGTTGGTGCTTTAACTCCTGCATGCACCTATCATAACAGTAGTCGGGCTATTTGCGCTTAACCTTGTGCGGTCCGCCAGCCAGCCAAATTGCCCCATAAAGTGTGGTTAGCAGAACAAAGAATAAAACCGTGACGGTCACTGCCCTGGGATGTTCCAGAGGGTTTATTACCCGGTCCGAGACGTTGATAAGCAGTCCCTCGGGGTGGGAAATAACATCCCATGTATTCCAGCGCAAGTCACGACCCAGATAGATGCCAAAGCTGCTAATCAGTAAAACCGCCGCCACTGCCCCGTGGGCAAAACGCTGGGGCCAGCGCTTTAGAAATTCAAGGTGTATCAAATAGAGACTTATAAACCCCAGCACAAAACCCGATACTACCAAGGTCATCATCATGGCGATATCGTAAATCTGGCTGATTTCACCGGATGAAAAAACATGCAAAAAATCCGTCAACACGTACCAAGTGTTGGGTAAAAAAACTAACCACAGTACACTAAGCGACAGGTTTTGCCAGCTCAGCCAGCGGTCTTTTTTAAGCTCAGTGACCAATAGCCAGCCAAATAACAGGGCTAGCCAGGCCAGCGCCAGGTTTTGGGGGATGAACCAATAACGGTCAGTTCCGGTAACCAGTATGCGGAAGGCAAACATCACTAATGTTAATCCGCTTATCAGCCCCAGCGAGCCTAACACCCTTTTGGAAAGTAATCTGCTCTCCATACTTATTAGCTAATTATAGCCCTAACTGAGCATTTTCCAGGTGGTGATCCTAGTACTTGATAAGCCACTGGGGGCTATCAGTAAGATGCTGCAGCCTAAACCCCAAATCGTTGAGGGTCTTAGCCCGGGCGGCTGTGCCTAAACCCATCACGTTAAGGGCAACAAAGGGCTCGTGGACGTCAAAACCACAAAAAGCCAAAATACCGTGGTTAATCGGGTGCAGGATCTGTAAAGCGGTAGCCTTGTGTCGTCCCTCTTCACGGAAGTACTCAGCCGGATGACCGGCGGCTACTAACAACATGGCCTGTTTGCCCCGCAGTAAGCCGTTTTCATAAATCCGGCCCCCGTCGTAGGCCACACCCATTGCCAGCACCCGGTCGAACCAGCCCTTCAGAATCGCTGGCACACTAAACCACCAAAGCGGCGTCACAAACACGACGATATCGGCTGTTCGGATCTTACTTATCTCGCTCAAGATATCCGGTGAAAAGGCTAAATCCAGATTGGTAGCATGCTTCTGCTCGAGCATGTAGTTAAAGTGCCCGCCGGAAGTTGTGACAAAATCCCATTTCTGGGCCAGAGCGCTAAAGCCTTGGGCATAGAGATCACTAACGACCACATCGTGTCGTTGCTGAGTTAGTTCCTGGGCGGCCAGATTTTTCATCGCCGCGGTAAACGAACCGGGCTCGTGGTGCGCATAAACAATCAAAACATTCATCCCGTCAGAAATCCAATCTACTGCCGGTAGATTGGCAGATTTGATTATTAATCAAATACTTATTTCCTACGGGATTCACTGCTTACATATTAACGTAAGCACAATGTTTATTTATAGGATATGGCTAAGCTGCGGCGCCGAGAGGCCTTACGGTCTGGTTTTTTAGTCTGAAGATCATCTGACTGATCTTCCAAGTGCCATTACTAGTCTTGATCAAAATGTACTCAATACTGCCGCGAACGGTCCACGCGTAGCGATCGCCCCGGTCGGCGACGTAATGCACATGCTCCACCGCGGTTGTAACCTTGGCCCGTCTGGGATTTAACATCCTTACAGCTAAGCGCTTAATAAAATGCCTGGTGGCATAAAAGTAACTGCCGATTTCTTTTCGCCAGCCTTCAATCAGCCGATGTTTAGGTATGACGGCCGGCATCTCCCCGGAAATAGCCTTGTTATCAATAAATGGTCTCTTCACGAAAAAGCTCTCCAGTCGCTCCCACTGCTTCATATCCTGCAGAAGCGCAACGCTGGTAACAATGTCTTTGATCTGTTCTTTGTCGGTCATTGGAGAGTTCTCCTTGTCTTTTTTGTTATGTCTTCAGTTGTACACGCGGCAACTGAGAATTGGCTGTTAGTTTTCTTACAAATTGGACAGATTATTAGTCTCCCCAATCTGATTACATTTTAGCATGGCGGAGCAGACAGGTCTGGAACTTTTTACTTAATTTTTCGTTCTTCTAAGTCTTTTAGGTCTTTTTGCGTTATTCCGTCGATGGTCTCTTCAAAATTGATTTCATAATGATCGGCAAGCCTTACCAAGCAGAACCAGATATCATATAGTTCATCAGCTATTTTTTGCTTGGTGGCGGCATACTCGGGTTGGTTTTCGCGTGATTTGACGTAGTACTTTTCCTGAACCATAACAAGTTTCGATAAATCACCGACCTGTTTTGACAGTTCAATCACTGCACCTTCGACACCCCACGGCCTCTGTTCAATTTTCTGAAATTCAGTAATCACTCTTTTTGTCTGTGAAATAAGTTCGGCGAATGTTTTTTCGTTCATCTAATCTCCTGAGTTACAAATGGCGGAGAGGGTGGGATTCGAACCCACGGTACCTTGCGGCACAACGGTTTTCGAGACCGTCCAGTTCAACCACTCCTGCACCTCTCCTCAACAGAGGTAATTATATCCCATAAGCTACAATTAGCGTGTGAGCGAACAGCCAGCAAGCAGGCTAAAGTATGTTAATTGGCTGCTGATTTTTTTAATCGTAGCTATCAATGGCTACATTCTGCTGTCCCCACTCTTGCCCCAGCTTGAACTCTGGCGACGCAAACAGCAAGTAGAAGCAGTTAGCGGATTGCCGTATAAGACGGACCTTGAATCGGATACCAATAACAACCGGAGGGACGTACCTGAAGATAACCGTGTGGTCATCCCTAAGATCGCTCTGGATGAGCACATTTGGCAGG
>Ga0155520_119_pt1 | contig 23639 bp, 20 predicted proteins | sample RifCSPhighO2_12_FD_107177 | JGI IMG/M metagenome (GOLD analysis project Ga0155520, IMG submission 107177) | Candidatus Saccharibacteria bacterium RIFCSPHIGHO2_12_FULL_49_19
AAGCCCTTTACCTGTGTATGGGTACCAAGTTCCGGTATATGATCTATAACTATCTTTGATCTGGGTACGGGAAAATCAGGCTCATCTATTAACTCCTCAAGGTCCTCAATTTGAGGGTAGGCCGAGTTTCTGGTGTTTCTGTCTTCACCGTTATAAAAAAGGGTTGGCCCGCTGGCCTCGATATCCTCTTTGGTAACCTCCTCTGGTGCTTTGCCGAGTCTGAGGGCGGTAATTTCTTTGATTAGCTCGATGCCGTAATCAATAACCTTCCGATCATTGGATATACCCTTATAAATCCCGTCCTCTGATGCGCGCTTAGCTGTTCCCGGTTGGGAAATGACCCAGACCATATCAATGTCGGCGGTAGGTTCAAAGGGAGGGGACTTCTTAAGTTCCCGCAGTTCATCTACGACTTGATGGACTAATTGTTTTCGTTCTGACATTTCAATTTTCTAGTTACACTTATAAAATAGCATAAAAACTCTAAATTGTCAATCTAATTCTGCCCCGGATAGAAAGTCTTCGCTAGGACCGGCCGGTAGCCCGGCCGGTCCTAGCTTGGCGATGTTTATCACCCGCGTGTCAGTCAGACAATTACGGGGATTCCCGTCCTCCTCGTGAACTCATTGAGCTCGTGTATCGCGACGGGTAGAACTGATGCAACGGAACAGTCGGCGTGCGCGGCACCGTGGTACAGATCTGTTTCCACGATCAGGACTTGCTGGCGAGTAGATCGCGGTACGCGACCCAGCCACCGAGGTCCTACCCGCTCGACGATGCCGGTCCATGCTCCGTCCGGTCCTACCATGCCGTCGGACCACGTGATCCCAAGGCTCCCACGGAAGTTGGGCTGGCACTGCTTGATGATGCGGTTGAGTGCCCTTCTCAGGTACATCCGTTGAAGGAAAGTCATCATCACTCGCATCTCACCTCCTAAAAGTGAGTGCACTTGTGGGCTTAGCATCTACGGACCAGGCCTTTGACCTAAGTCCGATGATATTATACAACTGTATGGCTAACTAGTCAAACTAACGCTGTCCGGGTATTTTAATGTCAGTGCCAATAGCTGAGGACAATTCGGACCACGGTGTCACTGACGTTTTCTTTCAAATAATCCTGCGGTGCTTGCCAGTTATTTTCACTTTTGGTGGCTACTTCAATGCCGCGTAGTATAGCCTCCGGCTCGCAACCGGCCACAAAGTTGCTGCCGACATCGAATGTTTCGGGCCGTTCCATGGTGTCACGGAGTACGACTACAGGCACACCAAAAATGGAGCATTCCTCAGGAGCTGTGCCGCTGTCACTGAGTACACAGTAAGCATTTTTCTGCAATTTGTTAAACTCGAACAGCCCCATCGGCTCCATAACTTTAATAGCGGACTTAGCTTTCAGCTTCGGACTACTGCCTAAGCGCTTGTGGGTCCGGGGGTGCACACTCCAAATCATCGGCATCTTATATTTTTCGGCTATTTCATTAAAGGCAGCCACAAATTTGCCCAGCCTCTTTTCGTCATCAACGTTTTCGGCGCGGTGTAGAGTCATCAGAAAGTACTTACCCTTTTGGAGTTTTAGCCTATCCATAATGTCGCTGTCATCAATCTGGACAGCAAAATGATCTAAGACCTCTTTAATTGGATTGCCGGTGACATAAATCCTATTGCCAGGGTAGCCTTCTCGTATAAGGTTTTCTCGACTGCGCTGGGAGTACGGCAGGAGTATGTCGCTTTGACTATCAATGATGCGGCGGTTGTTCTCTTCCGGGGTCCTGTCATCGTATGCCCGGTTACCGGCTTCCATATGGAATACGCGTACTGCCATTCGTTTAGCCATAATTGCCCCCAAACTGCTATTGGTGTCACCTAGCACCAAAAAGGCGTCCGGCTTTTCTTTGAGGATTATTTCCTCTAATTTGGTCAAGATTGTACCGGCTTGCTCCCCGAACGAACCTATAGCATTAAGGTGGTAGTCCGGTTTGCGGATACCAAGCTGGTCCATAAAAATGTCGTTTAGGTTAGGGTCAAAATTCTGGCCAGTGTGTACCAGAATTTGGTCACATAACTTATCGAGTTTTGGAATTATTAGGCACAGGCGGATGAGTTCCGGCCGGGTACCAATGATAGTTAATAATTTCATAGGTGTTATCCTTTCTTTACAAAATCGTAACCCGCGAGTTCTGCTACCATTTGCTCGATTGTCGGGATTTGGCCGTATCCGGCCGCTTTCCAAATCACCGCGTTCACCTTGGGATTGGAAGTTGATAGGGTGCGATCTATTACGGTCGGGGCCTCAACGACATTAACCTTAATATCAGCTCGATTAAATTCCTTGGAAAAGCTTTTAAGCAAGTTGGCTTTGGTTATCAGATTTTTGGGTATCACATGCTGTGAATGAAAGAACGATATATCTTTCTTAATGATCCCGTGGCAGATTTTGGCGAAGTGGAGTGTAGTCACACCATTCCATTGATGGTTGGAAAATCCGTTTACCTCAGAGTTCTTTGGTTGACTTAAGAACCAGTCCATGAGTGATAGATGGGCTTTTAGCTCCGGTCCGATGATAGAGCAGCGCACGTGCAGGAAGTTATCAAGATAGGCTTCACCCAGGCTTTTTGTTTTGCCATAAACGTCAAGGGCATCGTGCAAATCATCTTCGATATATTTACCCTTTTCTCCGGAATATGCACAGTCGGTCGCGATTTGGATAATTTTAGCTTTTGCGGCAGCTGCACCCAAAAGATACGGAAACAGTGAGTTTACCCGGACTGCTCGTTCGGTTTCCTTGGAGTTGTCGTCGTGTATGTAGGGCTTGATAATTCCGATGGCGTTAATTACCCACTGGCAGCCGCTGATCGATTTTTTAATCTCATCAACACCGGCCTTTTCGGCGTCCAATTGTCGGAATTCTACTGATGGATACGTCTTTTTAAGTGACTTTAGCTCGCCGATCTGCCGAGCTGTGGCGACTATGTCAAAGTCACCACTTTGGACAAAGTAGTCCAGCGTCATTGAGCCCAGCATGCCCGTACAGCCTAGGATAGCTACATTTGGCTTAGCCATGGCTACCTTTCTTCAACCGACCAGATATCCCAATACCGGGCATCGAAACGGATGTCATCGCCCAGTGATTCTTCCAGCGTGGAAGTTGAGAAAAAGATAATCTGGGCATCCTTTGTCAGTGACATAAAGCCGTTGGCGTAGCCGTTGGGAATGTAAAGGACGGTAGGTTTTTTTTCGGAAAGCACGAAGCGGTGCACCTTGGCGTCCTTTGATGGTTTTTCCCAATTATCAACAGCCACCGCGCCCACAACCACCGCGCCCTTAACAACCAAGACGTACTTAGCCTCTTTCTTATGGGCATGCCAAGCCCTAACAAAGCCGGCGCTGTGGTTGGACACCATATAGAATCGTTTGACGTTTTCAAAGCCAAATCCATTTACGAATGAAACTTGGCCTCTATCATCAACAGCCAGACCGCCGTCAATCAAAATTGGTTCGGCTGCTGCTTTATTTTTTGATGTTGCCATTTTGATCTACCAACTTATGGGTACTGAACATTGTAAGGTGGCCTTCGTTAGTGTATCTGGGATTATTAAGATCCTTAATCCGCTTATCTGCAATCAAGTCCCTGACTTCTGTGATGCCATCAACGGTAGTGTACTTGGGCTTAAACCCAAAGGTTTTTTTAGCCTTATCACTACTGACCCGATAATTACGCAGGTCTTCAAACTTCATATCGACGGTTTCCATCTTAGTTCCGGGCACCTGTTTCTGAACTTTTTTTGCTAAATCAAGGATTTTCACATTTTCGCTGTGCAGGTTAAAAATGCCGGTGTGCTTAGTCTCCAGATTGTCGGCGATAGCTTGGGCAGCGTCACGGACATGAAGCAGTGGACGATACTGTTCACCGCCAAAGACCTTAAGCTTTCGATCGGTAACAGCCCTGGCGGTCAGGGTGTTCACCACTAAATCAAGTCTGATCCTGGCATAATGATCGCCCAGCCCGAATAATGTTCCTAACCGAAAGGTAATGGCATTCTCCCTTTGAAGAAAGCCCTCGGAGGCCAGCTTGGTTATACCGTAAACTGATAACGGGCCAGTTGGAGAATCTTCCGTAAGTTCGCCGTCACGAGCTCCGTAAACCGAGCAAGTGGACATAAAAATTATCCGGCCGTCATAGTTATCGGCCAGCCATTTAACAGTCTCCTGATTAATTTGGGTTGATACATCTAGATTAAGCGCGCATGCTCCGTCACCAACCAGAGCTGCCAGCCAGACGACTGCGTCAGCCCACTTTAACTGCTCTTTCAAGTGTTTGGTATTGCGTATATCACCTAATACAAATGGCACGTTTTTGAGGTAATCATCCTCATACATTAGCGCGTCATAGACGCGAACGTCGTGCTTGGAGTTAAGTAAAATATCTGTTAATGCCCCACCTAAGTAACCGGCTCCACCGGTAATTAATACTTTCAAAAAATGTTCTCCTACCTTGTGCTGTCTTGGTTAATTATCCCTAAATTGAATTACCTTATCAAGTTCTCAGACCTAGATTGAATCTCCAAGCTGTTATTATTGTTATATTCAGTTTGTCGTAACTGCTAGAGAAGGGGTGTATGGGGACTCATGAGATAAATAAAAAGTATTACACCAAATACTGGAATGACAATATGATTCATTACCTTTCCCATAGCGCTGGGGTACGCTGGTTCGATCATCTGTTTAAGTCAATGCTTAATGAGCTGCCCGATAAGTATGTTCGCTCCGTCGCTGATATTGGCTGCGGGCTTGGCTTGAAGACAGCGACCATGGCCAAGCACTTCCCGAACGCCAAGGTTCATGGCTACGATTTCTCGAAACCGGGTATTGACGCCGCTAAGAGAAAATTTAAAGATTTACAAAACCTGCACTTTGATACTAAAGACATAACTATCTCAAAAACTAAACAAAAGTATGATTTAATCACCGGTTTTGATTTGCTGGAGCATATTGAGGACTGGGAAGGATTGACCAAGAAGCTAATTGAAGCCAACAATCGTTACATGTTGATTTCCTCACCGGTTGGGCGGATGCGGCCCTATGAAGTCCACATTGGCCATGTAAGAAACTTTAAGAAAGGCGAGATCGAGGAGTTTATGGAGTCGCAGGGTTATAAGACTTTAAAGACTTTTTACGCTGGTTTTCCCTTTCACTCACCGATACTCCGAAACCTGACCAACCGCTTTTATAACGAGTATGCCGAACTTCCTCAAAAGGAAATGAGTTTTCTATCCAAACGGATGCACGATGTCTGGTATTTCCTTTTCCGCTACCTCTCTTTTAAAAACAAGGGCGATATTTTTGTCGGCCTATTTGAAAATGCTTCTACTGAACCTGTAAGAAACTCCTAGTGAAGTCCAGCAAGAAATTATTAGTTGTCTCCCAGCACTTCTGGCCTGAGACATTTAGAATCAATGACCTGTGCGATTTTTTGCTCGAAAAAAACTGTGATATCGAGGTGCTTTGCGGTATCCCAAATTATCCCAAGGGTAAGGTCTTTGATGGCTATTCCGTTTTTAAGAACCGTAAACAATACCATAAAGGAATGCTGGTAAAGCGGGCTTTAGAAGTTCCAAGAGGCACTAACACAAACTTCAGAATCTTTATTAATTATGTGTCTTTTCCGTTCGCCGGCCTGTTTCACATACCACGTTTTTTAACGAAGGACTACGACAAAATTTTTATCTTTCAGACCTCCCCTGTAATCATGGGTCTGCCGGCAATTCTGCTAGGAAAATTAAAAAGGATAGAAACAACAATGTACGTGCTTGATCTGTGGCCGGAAAACCTGTTCTCTGTCTTAGACATTAAAAACAAGTTCTTAAGAAAGCTTGCCACCAAGATTTCTCATTGGCACTACCGGCATACCGATAAGCTAATCGTCCTGTCGGAAAAGATGAAGAGCCGGGTGATGGAGGTGACCAATATTGCCGAAGAGAACATTATAGTTATTCCGCAAGTCTGCGAAAAAATCTACGAGACCGACATCGTTGATAAGAAATTAGCTACCAAGTTCAGCAAGGGTTTCAATGTTCTTTTCACCGGCAGTATCACCCCCGCCCAATCGTTTGAAACCATTATCGCAGCTGCGAAACAGCTCAAGAGTGAGGGTCTAAAAGACATCAATTGGATAATCGTCGGTGACGGTATGTCACGGAAGTGGCTGGAAGATGAGGTAAAAAAAGCTGGCCTCACTAACAACTTCCATTTTGAGGGGATGAAGCCTATGGAAGATATACCAAGATACACCACCATGACTGACCTGCTGGTTGGCTGCTTGGTTAAAAGCGACCTTCTAGAAGCCACTATCCCGGCAAAAGTAATGTCCTATTTCGCGGCCGGCCGGCCGATGGTTCTGGCAATGGACGGGGAGGTACAAAACCTCATAAACAACGCGGTAAAATGCGGCTACGTAGGACCGACCGAAGATCCCAATGCCCTAGCCGAAAATATAAAAAAGGTTTATAAGCTGTCTACTCGACAAAGAAAAGCGATGGGAGACCGCGGCCGTGACTATCACTTCAAGCACTTTGAAAGGAACATAAATCTAAAAAAACTGCACGATTTTATCTTTAGCTAATGTTTATATACAATATGCTGGTGTCTAAGATAATCATAGCGGCCTATGTGCTAACCGCTTCGCTTAGCCTCCTTATCTTAAAGTGGGGTACTAATTCCGGGCTGCCGGTTAGCTACATAAACAGCAAGCTGCAGTTTAATCTGAACGCTTACACTATTGCCGGCTTAACCTTGTACGGCCTAAGTTTCATGCTTTATGTTTACCTGATCTCTAAATATGATCTGGGATATATCATCCCGCTGGCCGCAGGCTTTGTGTACATACTGATCTTTGTCGGCTCATTTTTTGTTTTTAAAGAATCCTTCACAACTATAAAAATATCGGCGATAGCCCTAATCCTATTCGGAATAGTTTTATTAAACCTGGATAAGTAGCCTCGATGCGCCAACGGAAGGAACGTTTACTGCGCAGTGTCTGGCTGTTCCCGGTTATCCTATTTGCGATTGTTCTAGTCCTCGCCGCTGGTCGGATCAGCGGTTCCTCCATCGGCTCGTACCATCCGGTAATCTATGGCCAAAACGCCGAGGACCCGGACTTATTTTTTGGTTATCCGCGGCCAATCCGTTCTGACGAATGGCTGGTAACTACCCAACTGACCATTGCTCAATCCAAGGCCGACTTTCCGCGTATCAACGAAAACTTGGGTACTGGTACTGATATGTCATTGATCGGTGACGCTCCATATAAGGAGTGGTCGGTGGCCTTTAAACCTCAAAATTTGGCCTATTTGGCTATACCTTTGGAAAACGCTCTGGCCTTCAAGTGGTGGTTCTTGTTATTTATGCTAATCACCAGCTTTTACTTTTTTACCCTTCGTTTTTTTCCCAGCAAACGCTTGTTTGCAAGCGTTTTCGCGTCTGCCGCCGGTCTTAGTCCCTTTGTTTCTTGGTGGTTTGTGACCGGCACCATCGCTCCGCTTTTTTATGGGCTTTTAGTAATGATCCTCGGTATGCGAATCATAAATGGTGAGCCGGTTAAGTTTTTAGATAAACGAAAACCACTTTACTCACATGCTATTTACGCGCTGGTGCTCGCTTACCTGCTTACAGCTTTTGCGCTAATTATTTACCCGCCCTTCCAAATCCCTGTAGCAATCGTGGTCTTTTTCTTTCTGCTGGGGTATCTGATAAATAAAAGGCTTGGCGGCAAAGTCCAATGGAAGAAATTATTAGTGACTATCTCTGTATTCACGGCCGGACTGGTAGTCACAATGGCCTTGTTATTTACTTTCATCTCAACGCGTCAGGATGCTGTTAAAGCTCTGACCGGTACAGTCTATCCGGCCCAGCGAACTTCCTTAAGCGGCGGCCTGAATCCTTTGCATATATTTGACAGCTTTATGATGCCCCAGCTCCAAAGTGAAAGCCGCGGCACACAGTTCTTTAAAAATCAGAGCGAGGCTTCTAACTTCATCCTGTTATCACCATTTTTGATACTGCCAGCTCTAGTTCTTACTTATATTGACTACCGAAAGAACCGCCGAATAGACTGGCTGTTTACGGCGATTCTAGCTTGCACCCTTCTGTTATTCGCCCGCTCATTCATCCCCATCGGTGACCCGCTTTATAACATTCTGCTGCTCCATCTGGTACCTCATGAACGGCTGCTTATTGGGATTGGGTTAGCAAATGTGATTTTTATTCTGCTCATTTTAAAGAAGCTCGGGGATCTTAAGTTACCGACTAGGCCATTTTTGATTGGCGCAAGCATCTACAGCTTGATATGTTTTGCCGCTATCGCCTGGCTTGGCTTTAAGGTGTCAGATCTCTACCCCAAATTCATATCCTATCCGCCAAAAATCATTATCTTAGCTTTAGCTTTTAGCGGCATCCTGTTTTTGGTGCTGACCCGCCGGATGTTATTGGCGGCCATCGTTCTTTTGGCTTTTTCATTCTTCTCGGTAGTCAAGGTTAACCCTATCTATCAAGGATTAGGGTGGATAGATAACAATGAACTACTTACCAAGATGCAGTCTGTCTCAGCTCCAGAAGATACCTGGGCGGTCGCTGATACCATACAGCTTGAAAACCTCGGACTTCTTGCTAACCGTGATAGCCTAACCGGAGTTCACATCTATCCCGATTTGGCGTTTTGGGACAGAGCCGCGCCTGGTGGTAGTGATATCTACAATCGCTATGCCCACATCCTGTTTATATCCAGCCCCAGCTTTGAGCAGCAGCTGTACTTAGTTCAGCCCGACTTCTTTGAAATAGGACTATCCTGTAATGAATTTGTGACAAAGAACGTCGATTTCTTGCTGACTACGGTGCCTCTGGACCGCCCCTGTCTGGAGCTGACCGATAGGGTTTCTTACCCGGCCATCACGTTCTTTATCCACAAAGTTAAATCATCTTAAAACTTGCCTGCGTTTATAGATGAAAAGTGCTATACTACGTTTGCTGATATTAAAATAAAACCATGGCAAAAAAAGTTCCCGGATCTCGCTCACTTTTCGGCCGTTTCGGTCTTAAAACATCACTGGCAATCATTGGTGTATTGGCGCTTATAGTCTTTGTTATTCTTGAGCTCACCGGTGTAACACATTTTGTCAGGGAAGAAAAAGCTTCCTCCGGTACCATACCGAGCAGTGGTAATTCCGAGTCACCCCAAACTTCTGAGGATAAGTCGTCCACCGTACCTTCGGCTGATTCCTCATCACCTTCGGAGACACCTAAGCAGGGCTCCTCAGCTACGTCCAGCAACGGAGCGGCTCCTATAACACCTTATGGGAATTTTGTAAGCAACCACAGTCCTAATCTCGATGGAGTCCCGGCTCCCAGCTCTATACAATCTGTATGTAACACCTCACCCGGGGCCAGCTGTTATATAGAATTCACTAACTCAGACGGCGTAGTTAAGAAATTAACCTCCCAGAAAACTGACGGCAACGGGGCTACCTACTGGTACTGGGATGTTGCTCAGGCCGGTTTTACCGTAGGATTCTGGAAGATAACCGTCGTCGCCACCCTTAATGGGCAACCTGCTACGGTCACCGATGCTATAAACTTAAAGGTGGGATCATGATGAAGCGGGTATTTAGCCATCTGACAATTTGCCTATTCGTGCTTAGCCTGGCCTTTATGGCTTTTTCCAACTATGCTCAGGCTGCTTTTAATAAGGATTTGCTGATAGATGACGTTGTTTTCACCGACTCCGGATCCATGAGCGCGGCGCAAATTGACGCTTTCTTGAACGCTCGAAACAGCTGTATCAGCCCCAATAGCGGCTTCGGTGCGCCTGATCCGATAGGCTATTCCCCTTCGGGCGGGTTTCAGTACGGTGGTAACGTCAGCGCCGGTACCGTGATTGCCCATTCCGCCCAAGTTTATGGCCTTAATCCGGAGGTTCTGCTGGTTACCCTGCAAAAAGAACAGAGCCTAGTAACAAGTACGACTTGCAGTACAAACACTATTTCTAAGGCCATGGGCTACGGCTGTCCGGACGGCGGCAGTTCATACAGCTATAGCGGCCTTAACCTATACACCCGTAGCGGTGTCACCTACACGGATGTCAGTGGAATATGTGTTAATACCGCCGCCAAAGCCGGTTTTACCCAGCAGACCATTAGGGCCACCTGGCTTCTGAAGTTCAGTCAGGAGCGTTCATTGGGGCATACCAACTGGGCGGTCATTCAAGGCAGTTGGGATAATTCCGATGATCTGGCGGCTTGTTACTCCGGTTACATGACCCAAGGTACCTTTAAACGTTGCCCTAACGGTACGGCGGATTATTACGACGGATGGGCGACCATTGATAGTACTGCCACCCACATGGACACTGGTGCCACGGCGTCTCTTTACCGTTACACCCCGCACTTCAACGGCAACCAGAATTTCGTGTCAATATTCGAAAACTGGTTCGGGGGCACTATCAGCGCCTCGTATTATTCCTGCCGTGATGCTGTCAACGTCAGCGGCGCGCCCTCCGGACCACGGGTCGTAGCTAACGGTTTGGGCGGCGCCAATGATAATTTAAGTCTGACAATCGCTAACAACACCGGCAGTGCCTGCATTGAGGTTCATACCTGGCTAAATGGCTACCAGCAATGGATTAAGCAGACTGCTACCAATTCGCCGGCCTTCAGCCCGACCGCCGTAAAGATCATAAGCGCTGATACCAACGGCGACAACGTAGATGAGTTTTACAAAATTGACTATTGCGGTAATAGCGGGATGGTTGAAGTCCACGGCTGGTATGGTTCTAATCAGCACTGGGCCAGTCATATAGCCACCAACCGGCCCTGCATCAGCTCAGCCAACGCCGAAGTTGTAGTAGCTGACACCAATGGTGACAACCGGGATGAGTTTTACTTCATTGAGTATCGCAACAACGGCAGTAATCGTCTGGAAGTCCATGGCTGGACCGCTAATTTCCAGCAGTGGTTTGCCCACATCGCAACCAACTACGGAGCGATAGACCCGGCTTCCGCACAAGTAGTAACTGCTGACACCAACGGTGACAACGTCGATGAGTTTTACTTGATAAACTACTCCAACACCGCCAGCGCCATGGTTGAAGTCCACGGCTGGACCGCTAATTTTCAGCAGTGGTTTAGCCACATTGCTACCAACAGAGGCGGGGTTATACACCTGGATGGCAGTAGCAACCCTATTTTTGACGTTATAACTGCCGACACCAATGGTGACGGGCGGGATGAGCTCATGCTAGTACATTACAGCGGGACTGGTAGTGGCCGGGTAGAGATCCACGGCTGGACCGCCAACTTTCAGCAGTGGGTCAGTCATATCGCGACCGGCGCCGGTCAGTTTTAGACTGTTTTTAGCTGATAACCGGGGCCGTGCTGAATGAAATTATCGTTATAGAAGGGGTCTCTTTTTAATAGCTCCAGCCACCGCTCCCTCATAAGTTCTTGAGCCGCTAGCAGTTCTTTCTTATCGCGATCGGGAGTGGTAATTTTACCGACACTGGCGGATTCGTAGTGATAAACCTCCGCATACGGCGTATAGAGGTTAAAATAACCGGCCTTTAGCAGACGCAAGCACAGATCTACATCGTTATAGGTCACCGCTAGGGCCTCGTCGAATCCGCCGACCTTTTCAAACTTCTGCCTGCTGATCATACTGCAAGCGGCTGTAACAGCCGAGCAATTTCTGATGTTTGAGATGAAGATATTACTGAATATATCTAATCCCGGGTCCAAGCCATAAAAAGGATGGAAGGCGATGTCACGTTCGCTTAAGATCACCCCGGCGTGCTGGATGTGATCGTTGGGAAAGAGCAGTTTACAGCCGACCATGCCAATTTCATCTCGCTGGGCGTGCTCCAGCATATTCTCAATCCACTTGTGAGTAATAACTGAAGTGTCATCATTTAAGAACAGCAGGTACTGTCCCCGGCTTTTGCTGGCGCCTAGGTTACATGCGCCCGAAAAGTTGAACGTTTTTTTCCAACCAACTACCTTGACCGGATTAGCGCTTACCAGTCTGGACTTGTAAAAATCAAGCGTCTGTTTGTCTTTACTGCCGGTATCGACGATTATGACTTCAAAGTTCGGGTAGGTGGTATTTTCAATTATTGACTCCAGGCAGGTCTTTATGTGCCGGTAGTTATCCTTGGTAGGGATGATTATTGACACCAATGGACTGCCTTGGATATGATAGTTTATACGCCAAAAACCTTTATACCGGCTCTCCAACACCGAGTAAGGCTGCTTTTTAGCTGACAGCGCGTCTCTAAGAACCCGTAGCTGATTTATATAGGCGTAGGGTTTGCTTTTAGCGGTTTTGGCTGTAGATGTCGGTGACTTTCTCCAGGAATAGAGAACCTTTGGAATATGGTAGATGTTTTTGGTCTTAGCGGTCAGCCTCAAAAACAGGTCCCAGTCCTGCGCTCCCTCAGTCCCTATCCGAAAACCGCCGATAGCCTCAACAGTGCTTCTTCGCATAACCGCAAAGTGAGTAACGTAGTTACACGATTTTAAGAAGTCCGGACTCCAATCGGGCTTGAAAAACGGATCGCTGTGTCCTTTACCGTCTTCGACTTTATCCTCATCGCTATAAATCAAGTCCGACTTAGGGTTTTCATTGATAGCTTGTACCGCTTCAAACAGGGCATTAGGCAGTAGTAAATCATCGTGATCAAGTAAGGCGATATGCTCTCCGCTAGCCAGCTTTAAAGCCTCGTTGGAGGCACCGGCGATGTGCTGATTCTTATCTGATCTTACCCACTTGATCTTACCGCTGCCAGCTCCAAGTTCCTTAACAACCGCCAGCGGGTTGGTTGTCGAGGCATCATCTGCTACACATAGCTCCCAGTTATCGTAAGACTGATCGATAACCGACTGGATGCACTGACGCAGATGCAAGTGATTAGTGTTATAGATCGGAAGTATGATGCTAATCAGCGGCTTTTTGCCAAAAGTGGCTACCGCCTTGGCTTGCTCTTGATGTTCATTGGCTGACTTTTCATACTCCTTGAACCAGTTTTGGTAAGATGTACGACGATTCCTGTTTACTTGCCGTCTCCGACGGTGGAACTTTACACGGCGGGCGGTGCGCCGAGGATTAGCCGCCGCACCCATCCCCAGCATCACCGCTTTCTTAAACTTCATAGCTAATAACGCCTACTTACCTTTGTTAGTACTTTGAGACCACTTCGGTTCAACATAAATGTCGCCGTAGCGTTTCTTGCCAATCACCGTAAAGGTCAGCAGCCTCTCAACGAAATCATAAGGAACGGTAACGGATGTATTCATGATGCTGGCCCGCAGACGATAGGTTCCGGTTGAAAGGGGATTACTCTTAAAGTGTGCCTCGACGTAGCCCCGCTTTTCCAAGATCGGCAGCTCATACCCAGACTCTTTAGTATTGGGTCCGATGATCGACTGATCCTGTTTGCCCATAATGCCAATACCAATCACCGGGTCTTCGAGTTTATTTTCAACTTCGTAATAGATTCTAACGGCGAAGGGCTCGCCCTCAGATATACGATTAGTCGTTTCGCCCTTGGAATTTATGATAGAACCTTTTGTTATCAACGCGCCGCCGGCGCCAATATGCTTCAACCCGTCTTTCTTTTGTCGTCTGTTGGGATCCTCATCATACTTTGCCAGCATTTCCCCATACCTATGGATTACTTCTTGAGGATGTCCTTGGGTAATCAGCTTACCCTGGTCCAATAGCGCCGCGCGATCACAAAATGATTCCACCGCGCCCATGTCATGTGAGATAAAGACAATCGTCTTACCGGCCTTTTTTAGCTGCTCAAAGTAGTCATAGCACTTCTGCTGGAACAGAGCGTCGCCGACCGCTAATACCTCGTCAATGAGCAAGATATCGGAATCAGCCCGGATCGCGATAGAGAACGCCAAGCGGACCTGCATCCCGGAAGAGTAGTTCTTCAGCTTCTGATCCATAAATTTTTCAAGTTCGGCGAACTCCACAATATCGCTATAAATCTTTCTCATATCTTTGCGATTGAAGCCGAGCAGAGCTCCGTTAAGATAAACGTTCTCCCGACCGGTCAATTCCGGATTGAAGCCAACTCCCAGCTCAATAAAAGGAGTCAAACTACCGTTAACTTCAATCGTCCCCTCCGTTGGGGTGTAGATTTCGGCCAGCAGTTTAAGGAGAGTGCTTTTACCACTGCCGTTTCGACCGATGATACCAAAAAATTCACCCTTATTAATTTCCAGTGAAATATCTTTGAGGGCCTCCTGCCTCTCAAAGGATCGGCGATCGCGGTAAAAGTTGATGAACAGAGACTTCACAGAACTGCGCTTCTCATGCGGCAGTCTAAAAACTTTTTGGAGCTTGTCAATTTTGATAGCTACATCGTCCATCTATATATTCTCCGCAAAGTACTTGGCTTGCGACTTAAAGTAGAACAATCCTCCGATAAACGAAGCAGTTACAATGAAAAAAGGAATCAGCATGTACCATCCTCCATCAAAAACCTGGTAACCAACTACGGTCTCATGGGTTACGCTCACATACCGAGCATCCTGGATAGCTTGGGCCATTGGGTTGAGCATTATCAGCTTTTGAAGCGTCAGATTGGTAATAAGCGTCAATGGATAAAGAATAGGTGTTATATAGAACCCGGCTTGCAGGATCACTTCCCAAATGTAATTAACGTCCCGATACTTAACGTAGGCGGCCGATAAAAACAAAGACAGCCCCACCGCGAATATATACACTTCCAGCAGAATCAACGGCAGCCAGACGATGGTATCAAGAAGTTCTACCTTGTTAATAACCATAAAGAATATGACTACAATTAGGTTAAGTAGAAGGTTGATAAGAGCAGAGATGCTGCTGGAAAGGATTATTATCCAGCGCGGGATACGGATTTTGCGAATCAAATCGCCTCTACCGACAATCGAAGTCAGGCTCTGGACGGTCATTTCATGAAAAAAGTTCCAAATTACGATGCCTAGCAGCAAATAGACAGGGAAATGCGGAACTCCCTCGCCAATTCTTAGGAACTTAACGAAGACCACATATAGAATCAAAAAAAGCAGCAGTGGCCGCAGTAGTGACCAGGTGTAGCCCAGTATCGAACCCTGGTAGCGCAGTTTAAAGTCGGTCCGCACCAGTTCCGCCAGCAGGGCCCGGTTCTTTTTAGAGACGGTGCTCGCTAAATTCACTAATACGCTATTATATAGGGGTTCTACCCCTATGCAAAAGGTATGCGTTGTTGTCCCGAACTGGAACGGTGAGAAGTCTCTCGCCGATTGTTTGGATTCATTACTCCACCAAAGCCTCCCCGCTCACATTATCGTTATCGACAACGGCTCCACAGACGGCTCATTGAGTCTCCTGGCCAAGAGCTTCCCCCAAGTCGAAGTGCTGGCTCAGAAAAAAAATTACGGATTTGCCGGCGGAGTTAATAGAGGTATCGAGCGGAGCATGCAAATCGGCTCTAAGTTCATAGCGCTTATTAATAACGATGCTGCTGCTGATAAAGATTGGCTGAAAGACCTGGTCCAGGCCATGCAAAACAACTCCACGGCCGGCATCGTGACATCCAAAATTTTAAGCGGCGATGGCCAGACTATTGATAGCACCGGCGACTTCTACACGATCTGGGGCTTGCCTCATCCCCGGGGCCGCGGAGAAAAGTCGTCATCTAAGTTTGATAATGATACCGCCATATTTGGCGGCTCCGGCGGGGCCAGTCTCTACCGAGCCAAAATGCTAAGACAAGTTGGCTTATTCGATGAAGACTTCTTTGCCTACTATGAAGACATTGACCTTAGCTTCCGTGCCCAATTGGCCGGCTGGAAAGTTGTTTATGCTCCCAAAGCTGTAGTTCACCATCAGATAGGCGCGACCAGCAGTAAGATAAGCGGTTTTACCACTTACCACACTCTCAAAAATCTGCCGTGGCTGCTTTGGAAAAATGTTCCCTGGCCTCTGATGCCAAAGGTCTTGCCACGGCTGACCTTGGCCTACTCAGGTATCGCCGGGCGAGCGCTCCAGCGCGGCCAGTTCGGCCCGTTCTTTAAGGCGCTTTTTGTAGGTACTGTCTTGTGGCCTAAAAAAATGTTCCAGCGCCATAAAATCCAGGGGGGAAGAAAGGTCAGTCCCGCTTACATCAATTCAATCATCATTCACGATTTACCTCCCAATGCTCACGCCTTAAGAAGTCTGCGGAACAAGTGGTGGGCACTAACCGGCAAGGCTAAATCATGAAAATTGTCATCGACGCCAGGGAGTCGGGGGGGACCGGCACCGGCCGCTACGTTGATAAACTGATTGAAAACCTTCATCAGCTTAAACCTGGTTTTGAGATAGTTGTACTCACCAAAACCCCTCGGATTGATTTTATGAAGCGGGTTGCGCCGAACTTTGAGGTAGTTGAGTCTAATTTTAAAGAGTTTACTTTCGCTGAACAGCTGGGCTTTAATTCCCAAGTCAAAAAACTCAAACCCGACTTAGTACACTTCACCATGACCCACCAGCCGGTGAGCTACCGCGGCAAAGTCATAACTACTGTTCATGACCTAACTACCGCTAGAGAGAGAAACCCGGCCAAGAATTGGCTGGTTTTTAGCATAAAACAGTGGGTTTACAGATGGGTAATTAAAAATGTTGCAAAGAAATCGCAAATACTTCTTACACCAAGTCAATTTGTAAAAGACGACGTCGCACAATATGCTAATGTTAGTCCTGATAAGATAATTGTCACTTACGAGGCGGCTGACAAAATAACCGCCAAACCTGAGCCGCTGGCTCAACAGGTCGGCAAAGGTTTCTTGCTTTATGTGGGCCGTTCCACACCCCACAAGAACTTACAAGCAGCCGTTGATGCCTTCACTATCGTCAAAAAATCACACCCCAACCTACAGTTCGTGCTGGCCGGTAAATTTGATGCTAATTACCAGCTCCTGCGTGACTACGCCGCATCTCAAACCATTAGAGGACTGGTGTTTACCGATTTTGTCAGCGAGGGCCAGCTGCGCTGGCTGTATGAGAACGCTAAAGCATACGTTTTTGCTAGCAAGAGCGAAGGCTTTGGATTGCCGGGGCTGGAAGCAATGGCCCATGAGCTACCAGTCGCTGCTGCCAAAGCCAGCTGTTTACCGGAGGTTTTAAAGGATGGTGCCTTATATTTTAATCCGCTCAAAGTCGGTGACATGGCTGATAGAATTTCGCAGATACTTGACGATCAGAAGTTGGCGAGCGACCTTAAAGCTAAAGGCGCCCAAATCGCCGCTAGTTACTCTTGGCAACGCATGGCCCAAGAGACACTTGGCGCTTACCGCCAAGCGCTGAGTGAATAGGTTTTAGGTTACAGTTTATAGTTTTTAGACTATCAACTAGAACCTAGCCACTAAAAACTGAATTACTTGACTAGTCAAGTAATTTATTGGGGGTCAGGCGGTTTCTTGCTCTTTTGTTTTTTCAGTTTCGCCGCTATCAGATGAACTGCTGTCGGGCTTGAGGACTATGTGGCGCTCTCTGCCCTCCCCTACTGAATCAGATACCAGACCATACTCCGAGGCCGCCTTATGCACAACCCGCCGGTCGGCGGCATTCATCGGCTCTAAGTCCATGGGATTACCACTATCACGAACTTCCCGAAACCAAGCTTCAGCTTTCTTTACCAAGCGATCAGCCCGGTTCTTTTTGTAGTCGGCTACATCAATATTGACTCGGGTATGTGAAGAACCCCTGTTTTTGAGTGCGGTACTCACGATAAACTGCATAGCCCGGACGTTATCACCGGCATGCCCAATCAAAAAACCATTCAAATGGGTTGATGGGACGTCAAGTTCGATGACTTCATCATCTTCGGTAGTGGCATGGACATCGGTGTTAAGACCAAAAAAGGACAACAAATCCTCAACATACTTCTTAGCGAACAAAATCGCTTCTTCCATCGAGGCTTGGTCTGTGCCGGCTTGGTCAGTCATCCCATTAGCTCCAGAGGTCGGGGTCATCGTCTTCTCCGGCGGGGGGTCTTTGATTTTGCTTTCGCTACTGTTTGTTTTTGAGCTTCTCTTTTTCGCTGCTCACGTGCTCTGGAAGCTTCAGCTGCCGACATTACTGGCTGTTCAACTTCTGGTTCAGGCTCAGCGCTAATCGTAGCCTTCATTGTCCGTGCGGGGGCATTGCCAGCCAGCGCCTCGGCTTCACTGACATCCTCACGCAGAATAATTGTTTGTTGGACCAAAGCCACCAAGGCGCTTACCAACCAGTAAAGCGGCAAAGCGGCGGGCAAGTTCAGGCCAATGATAAAAACAAAAGCCGGAATTAAGTACAGCATACTGCGCCCCACCGCGGCGTTAACTTCAGATTGATCGGCGCTTTTGCCCTTCCCCGCTTCGCTCAAAATTTTGCGCAGTGAGCGGGCATCCTGGCTTTGAGGCATTAGCTGTCTGCTTTGGAAGAATTGGGTAATCGCGCCCGCGGCAACAATGATCAGCGCCGGAATATACAACCCCTCTTTCCCAAGCGCCGGCTTGGTCAGGTCCACCCAGCCAAACAAGGTGGCGTCGAATTTGCCGATATCGGCCATCAGCTCCTTCATCCATGACAGGTTATGGAGGGCTGGATAAGATAAGTTAATAATCTGCTGAGGGTCATTTATCAACCGGCTGATACCGACGTATAGACCAATAAGTATCGGCAGTTGGACGAGCAGTATCCCCAAGCTGGCGAAAGGATTTATCTGGCGTTCCTTATAAAGCTCCATGACCAGCTGCGACTCTTTACGACGGTCACCTTTAGCGGCGGCCTTAATTTTCTTAATTTGGGGCTGCAGCTCGCGCATCGCCTTGGCGTGGTGCAGCTGCTTCTTGACCAGCGGCCACATTAACAGCCTGACAATTATGGTAAAGATAATGATGGCCATGCCGAAGTTGTGCCCCGGCAGGATGGCGTAAATTAATGCCAGCAAATTAAAAATCGGTTGGACGATTAGAGTCGTAAACATCAGCTAAAACCCTTTATAGAAACTCAGACTATGATAACACGCCGGCTACTTTAAGCTGGCGTTTGAGCTGTCTGGCAAGGTCTTCAGCTGGCACATCGAGTAGCGAATCGGAAAAAATTGTAATAACGATATCAAATGGCCGGCTTAGGCCAAGGTTCCGAACTGCGCCATATACCCGGCGTCGTATCCGGTTGCGTCCGACTGCCGATTTACGGACCTTGCGGCTGACCACTACCGCCACCCGGTAAGAGTCTCGGTTGCTGGGCGCGTAGCGTACCGAAAACAGCGGTCCCCGCACTGACTTTCCTTGTGCATATACCCGTCGCAGCGTCCGATTGCCGTGAAAGCGGTGGAATTTGGATAACATACCTAAAGAGTACCAAAGCTATTGGCTATCAGCTAACAGCTAGTGTGTTAGGCGGGTGCGTTCTTTAGCTCGGCGGCGAGATAGTATCTTACGACCGCCTTTAGTAGAGATCCGTGCTCTGAAACCGTGCTCCCGACTGCGTTTTCTTGTCTTTGGCTGATACGTCCTCTTTGGCATGTTAATACCTTAGCACAACCAAGAAAAGCCTGCCAAAGAGGAATGTTCAAGTAATCAATGTAGCAATGCGTTGAATCATTGCAGCATTAACCATTCATTGAGCAATGAGCATTGACAATTGACTCATTGTTTCTGCGCGTAGAATTCACAATGTTAACCCACAAAATTGGAAGGCTTTTCCACTGATAGCAAACTTTTTTCCACAAAATAACAGATGAGTACGTAGCTTGTGTAGAACTTTTCATCTTAGGCCCAATTTTTGATCCAAGCTGTGGTGATTTTTGTATAGGTTGTGGAAAAGTTTAACAGGCTCAGTTATAGTAAGCGTAGATTCCGCCAAAACGCAGGTTCTTGGCGTGGGGTATTAAATGTTAATTAAAAACGAGAGGGTGTCTTAAAGACAAAATGCAAGAGAACGCGCTTTGGCAGGCTGTATTGGGACAGATTGAGTTAGGAGTATCGCGTGGGAACTACATGACTTGGTTTAAGAATACCCAGCTTATTAAGAGCAAGGACGGCGTGGTGGTAATTGGTGTCCCCAATGTGTTTGTAAAGAACCAGCTGGAGCGTAAATTCGACGATCTTATTTCCAAAACACTGTCAGAGAACGGTGTAAAGGCCAACCGAATCGACTATAAAATCCATACCGGCATATCACCGCTGGTTAAGTTTGATGATGACGTGTTAAAAAACCCCGGTACCCCCGGACCCACAACGTCTACCCCCGCGCCGCGATCAACCGACGCTATGCATCGTGTTTACCGGCTGGGGCTTAACGAACGCTACAGCTTTGAAAACTTCGTGGTTGGCGGCGGTAATGAACTGGCCTATGCGGCTTGTCAGGCAATTGTCAAAAAACCCGGCGATAAATATAATCCGCTTTTCATATATGGCGGAGTTGGTATTGGCAAAACCCATCTTATTCAAGCTGTCGGTAACGCCGTGTTGGCGGCCAAACCAAACTCCAAGGTGGTTTATACCTCGTCTGAGCAGTTCGTGAGGGAGTTTGTTGACGCTCTCAGAAAGAAAAACACTACTGACTTTGCCCGCTTCCACCGCGGAGCTGACGTGCTGATTGTTGATGATGTGCAGTTTTTTGCCGGTAAAGAGAAGGTTCAGGAGGAATTCTTTCATACTTTCAACAACCTCTATCAGGCCAACAAACAAATCATTATGAGTTCCGATAAGCCGCCCAAGGATATCCCTACCCTTGAAGAACGGCTGCGCAGCCGCTTTTCCCAAGGCATGACCATTGATATGCAAAATCCTGACTTTGAAACACGCTGCGCCATCCTGCACAGTAAGACGTTGTCCCAAAATATTGAGCTGCCTCAAGAGGTAGCTGAATTTTTGGCCAGCCGTTTCCAAAGTAATGTCCGGGAGTTAGAAGGTTCGCTAAACCAAGTATTGGCCTATTGTGATATGCGCGGCTTAGAGCCAAGCCTGCAGACAGTCTCCAACATGTTTGACAGCAGCCGCGGCCGACCAAAACACCTAAGCGCCCGCCAAATCATTGAACGAACCGCCAAATACTTCCACATCTCCATCGAAGAGATATTGGGCCCCAAGCGCGATAAAGATATTGTTGTCCCCCGCCAGGTAGCCATGTACATGCTGCGCTCCGAGCTGCACCTTAGCTTCCCCAAGATCGCTCATGAGCTGGGGCGTAAAGACCACACTACCGCCATTCATTCCATCGATAAAATTGAAAAAGAGCTGAGCTATGAAACGCCCATCAAGCAACATGTTACAGATTTAAGAGGTAAGCTCTATGCCTAAAACTTTGTGTAAAAACTGGGGGCAAATATCAAAGGTATCCCCAATTCCCACAAATCAATTATCACTCATGTGGTCTTTGCGCAATTCCCTACACAAATTATCCACAGGGGTTGGGTATTTCTCGCCAGCTATTCCACAACAACAATCTCCCAATTTACATCAGTTATTAAGTCAGTTACTCGCAACTTCCACACCCCCAACTAATACTACTAAACTAATTAGAAAGGTATTTGCATGAAACTCCAGGTGACTCAGGAAAACCTAAGCCGAGCTCTCAATACCGTTGGCCGAGTAGCAAGCACCAGAGCTACCCTTCCAATACTAGCTAATGTTCTAATTAAGACAGATAAAAACCGGGTTAGTGTATCGGCTAGTAACTTGGATATTGCCATAACCCACCGCATTGGCGGGAAGGTAGAAAAAAACGGAGCCATAACCGTGCCGGCCCGCTTGACCCAGGATTTTGTCAGCAATTTACCCGACAGCGTTTTAAAACTGGATCTTAATAAACATAAATTAAGTATTGTGACTGATAAATACCAATCGGTGGTTAACGGTATGCCGGCCGATGACTTCCCGGTAATGCCGGCTATCTCTGGTGGGACCAAATGGCGCTTGCCGGCAACGGAGTTTAAAAAGGCTCTCTCCCAAGTTGTAGTTGCCGCCAGTAATGATGACGCCCGGCCGGTATTAACTGGGGTATATTTTTATAGCCGGGGTGGTGAGGTTATTGCTGTGGCTACTGACAGCTACCGTTTAGCCGAGAACAAACTGGGTAAAGCAAGTAAGTCAATCAACTTCTTGGTGCCAGCAGGTGCGATTAATGACGTACTTAGAATAATTTCTGATAGCGATAAAGAAGTGGTGATTACTCATGACGACCAGCAGGTATCCTTTGAAATCGGAGACGTTAGCCTGGTGGCCCGCTTGGTCGAAGGCAACTATCCGGATTACCGCAAACTGATGCCCGCCAAGTTCGCAGTGACCGCTAAGATGAAGCGATCTGACTTTGCCAATATCACCAAGGTTTCCAGCCTATTTGCTCGTGAGTCAGCCGGCGGCGTGACTATCAAGGTTGATAAGGCTGAAAAGGCAGTCAGTATTAACGCCATAGCCTCCCAACTTGGGGAGAACACTGCGGCTGCTTCAGCCGAGGTTACCGGCAATGGTGAGGTGACCTTAAACTCGCGCTATCTGATAGAAGCTCTAGGTGCAATCTACGGAGATGAGGTGGAGTTCTGCTTCAACGGTAAACTGGAACCCTGCATCCTGCGAAGCCCACATGAGCCCGGTTATACCCACCTAATTATGCCCCTCAGGAGCTAGTTTCTAGTTGCTAGGTTTTAGGTTCTAGCTAGCACCCATAACCTATAACCTGTAACCTATTCTTAATGATTGACTCGCTCCGCCTCCAGAACTTTAGATCGTATAGTGATGAGTCTTTTGAGTTTGAGCCCAGCGTAAATATCGTAGTCGGTCCCAACGCTAGCGGCAAAACCAATCTGCTGGAAGCAGTACTGGTTTTATCTAGAGGCGGATCGTACCGCGCTAGGGACGCTGAGCTGATCAGGCTTGGTAAACCATGGTCTCGACTAGACGGTTACTTTGGCACCCTAAGCCGGGCAGTTATGCTTCAGCGTGGGCCAACTGGCGAAAGATCGGCCAAGACATTTGTGCTAGCTAACAAAAACTATCGTCGGATGCCACTGGAACGCACAGTGCCAGTGGTCTTTTTTGAACCAAACCATCTGCAGGCTTTAACTCGTGACCCGCAACATCGTCGTGAGTACTTCGATGATCTACTGGAACGCACTGAGCTGGGTTATAAGCGAACTCTGTCCAGCTATCGCCGAGCTCTAGCCCAGCGTAACGCCCTGCTAAAACAGGGAAAATCCCGAGCCGCCCCGCAACTATTTGCCTGGGATGTGCGCCTATCCCAGCTTGGTGAAAAAATTGTCACCTCCAGAGTAAGGCTGGTTGGTCTAATCAATGAATCGTTATCCGCCAGCTACAGCCGGATTGCCGGCAAAAAGACTAAGGCCTCTTTGATCTATGGGCATCAGTTTAGGCCGGGAAATTACTCTTCAAGGATGCTTGCTAAGTTAGAGTCCAATTCCCGTCTGGATTTTGAAAGAGGTTTTACAACCGTTGGTCCGCATCGCGAGGATATTGAGCTTGAACTCAACGGTCAGCCGATTAGCCTGGTAGCCTCGCGGGGCGAGATCCGCTCCCTACTTTTGGCTCTAAAAATTTTTGAGCTTGGTCTGGTGGAGAAGGCTCGAGATGAAAAGCCGATATT
>Ga0155520_103_pt1 | contig 22792 bp, 22 predicted proteins | sample RifCSPhighO2_12_FD_107177 | JGI IMG/M metagenome (GOLD analysis project Ga0155520, IMG submission 107177) | Candidatus Saccharibacteria bacterium RIFCSPHIGHO2_12_FULL_49_19
TCCCACACAATCAGAGACAAAATGGACCGGTTTTCCAAGCAGATCGCCCAAAGCCGTAGCCGCCGGCTCCAAGCTACTGTCTTTGTCCGGGTGCCCTTCCGGCCGTCCTAGATGTGAAATTATAATCAGGCTGGTGCCCGGCTGCTCAAGGATATGCTGGATAGTAGGCAGTGACTGTTTTATACGATAATCGTCCGTAATCACACCGTTCTTCACAGGCACGTTATAGTCGGCGCGCAGCATTACGCGCTTATCCTTTAAATCTATATCCCTGACGGTTTTTTTATTCAATCCCACCCCTTATTCTTAAGATTAGTATGTCAAAAGAGCGGTTCAAATACCAGTTTGGTGACCCCTAGGGGAATCGAACCCCTGTTGCCAGGATGAAAACCTGGTGTCCTAGCCGTTAGACGAAGGGGCCTTGGACACTAATATTCTACAGTTTAGGGAGGTATCAAAAAACCCCCGCGTTCCCACCTCATAAATACGCGAGGGTTAATTGATGCTTTTGTTTTAGCAGAGCGGTCAGTCAGTGCTCTTTCTATCTACTAACCTAGCACAATTTGACAGATCTGGCAACTTCTTAACTGCTCTTTTTTTCTTAATGTTATGCTAACTGCTTGCTTGGATGCAGAGCGAGGCGACAGCGAGGAACTCTAACGAGGTGTATTTTGACAATACATCGAGTGAGTACCGCAGCCGGCAACGAAGCTATGCGCCAAGAGGGTCGGCGGAGTTTCTGGCTCAGCCAGAAAGCAGGCCCACCCGGCAAGTCAGTTTAGCGGTAGCGGCGGAAGAGGTAGTGACCGATAGTACCCAGCGCGCTGGCGCCGGCAAACAGTCCGGCCACACCTGCGGCACCGGTCTTAGGCAACGGCTGCTGGGCAGGCGGAGGGGTAACTCCGCCCTGGACGACGGGAGGTGCCTCGACGGTTACCTGCTTAGTGCAAACATTGGTTACACCAGTACTGCCTTTGTCAGTGTTAACCACGGCATTTACGGTATAAGTACCAGTGGTTGACTGATTGAAGTGGTAAACCGCGCTTAAAGCGTTGGTAGTAACGGTTGTGGTGTCAACCGTACCGCCGCCGCTGTTCTTGGTTGTGAAAACGTAACTTTGGACAGTGGCGTTTTCAACCGAAGCGCGGGCCGTAAAGTCGAACCGGGTTCGATCAATCTTAGTTACATCCAGTGCCACACAGGCGAATTTCACCTTTGGAGCCGGGGGCTGCGGACAACTGACTTTCACCTTGAACTGTACGAACCGGGAGTTGTCAACAGAAACACCTATATTGCTAGGTAGCTGAACTCCGCTCTGAGTTATACCATCAGGCAGGGTAGCCTTTGGGTTACCATTTATGTCTATCATGTTTGTTGAACCAGCAACGTACGCAACGGAACCAGTAGCAGACAGATTAACACTGGCTGTATCACTGACAGTCGGGGGCTCTGTGTTGTCAGCGGTCGCTGTTACTGTTGAGGTAAAGCTATTAACATTACCACTAGGCAGGGTGGCCTTGACCCTTACGTTAACTGCAGGATCGGGACCGATGTTATGTAAATGAACCCTGAAACGCAGTGTGTCGTTACAGCTGGCATTCACTATATCCGCAAACGCGCTGTTTTGAGTTTCGTTTTTAACCAGGTATATATTGCCTCGCTCTATTTGACTAGCAGCAAATACTGGGACTGCGTGAGCTAAAATTGGCATGACAGCCAAAGAAGCAATGCCCATCTTTAGAAATCGTGACATATTTGTGTTCTCCTTTCTTACCTTTAAATTCTACCGGCAAACTAGATAGTTACTGAGCTTCAAAACATTGATCGACGACTACCGGTAACTAAACTCTTGATTCCAAGAGGAGCATTACTGCTCTCAATCCGCAATACAGCGGAGAGTTACCGGTAGCCGGTGGGACGCCCCCGAAGGGGCGTCCCAACCCGACTACGCGTGCTACGGCGGGTTCGGCGCGTCCCGAACGTTGAACACGTTCGAGGATGCAGTCACCTGCGGGTTGAACCCGTCGAGCGCGTGGATGTGCAGCTGGTCCGGTCCGGCACTCACCGGTGCCCGGTAGTCAGCACACCACTTGTTGTCCCCGACCTTCCTGGTAGTCCCCGGAAGGATGTCCCCCCTGTTCGCCGTGAACCAGACACTGAGACCGCTCTGGTTCCACTGCGACGTCGCCGTTCCGCAGATCGTGCTGACGCGCAGCACAATCCGCTCGTGCTGGTTCTCGATGGTGAGAACCGGCGCCGGCTTGGGAGCCGGTGGAGGCGGAGGCGGCGGCTGCGGGCTCGGAGGGGGTGGGGGAGGAGGCTGCGGCGCCGGAGGTGGCGCCGGCGGGGGCTGCGGGCTCGGAGGAGCACCGCAGTTGAGCTTCAGCCGAGCTAAGGCCCTTGCTACCCCCTTCGCCTCGAGGGCCTCCTTGACCAGCACCTTAAGCCGGCCAGCCTTCCCCTTCGCCGTGACGACCATCTCCCGGTTGATGACCACGCGAACGATGCCGCTCGCGCTTGCCTCACCCGAGAGATCGACGTTTGGGCACTTGCCCGAGACCTTGGCGAACGCCTTAGCGGTCACGATCTTGCGGAACCTATCGAGGCTCCTCACGACCGTGAACAGGCGTGCGAAAGGCCCGGACGGCCGATGGAAGCTAACCGGGTTATCGCAGTCGCGCCCGGTCTTTCCACCTCCGACCTTCACCCACTTTGTGGGCGAGTTCGGATTCGGGCACACCCTCATGTGGGTGTCCCACGTCCAGACCAGCTGGCCGTTGACGTCGTGGTAGCCGTTCCAGCCACTGACGTCATCCTTGCAGCGCGGCGAGTTCTCCTGGCTCCCCGGGAGATGGACCTCCTCGAGGATCACGCCACGCATGTTGAGCTGGAACGTGCCTACGGACGAGTCCTCCACCGTGTAGGGTGAGGGCGGGTCGGCCGTCGGCTTGGCGCTCGCAATGGACACGAGCACCGCGAAGCTTGCAGCCACCATCAGGATGGCGGGCCAGAGCTTCTTGTACATTGTCCACCTCCTTCAGGTGGTTGGAGGAAACCAGCGAGGCCGCTAGGCCTTTGGCGACCTCGCCGGTACTTAGCCCTTAGCGGGCATAGCACGCTGCAGACGAAAGATTCATCTTCAAGGTGCCATGCCCCCCTAGGCATCAGCGAAGCCGCAACACAAAATTCGGTAGTCGGTTATGGGGATTAAAATCCCATAACTATCTAGTTTGCTTACTTCTTAGAAAACAAACATTTTACGAACGAATTAGTTGTCAAGTAACACCTCCTTGCCCGATACTGCCGCTTCAATAAAAATCACCTCTTTTCGCAATATCGCGAGGATGTATAAACATTACCACAATAGGGGTAAAAAGTCAATAACATAATCATAAACTTAAGCATCTTGCAACGCCTGGAAAATGACGCTATTGGGAAATTTCGGCCTCAGCGGTCTTGCGCGGAAAACTGAAGCCGAAGGTACTGCCCTTTCCTTCGGTACTTTTGAAGATAATTGCCCCGCCTTGAGCTACGACCACCTTCTTGGCCATGTACAGTCCCAATCCGGTGCCGTCCGGCCGCAGCTTCTTAGCATTTTCGGCCCGGTAAAACTTGGAGAACAAATGGTGCTGAACCGATCTGGGGACACCTACTCCGGTGTCAGTAACTGTATAGGTCACGGTCTCAGGAGTTGCTTCCAGATTGACATCTATCTTTCCGTCCCTGGGAGTGTAATAGATGGCGTTATCAATAAAGTTCATGACCACTTGGCGGATTTTATTCTCATCCATACTAAGAGTCGGAAAGTCCTCCGGCTTTTGATAGGTCAATTCCACACCTCTGCTCTGAGCCTGTTCCTGAAGCTGATTAACCTCACTTTCCACCATATCGGCCAGCTTGGTAGGCTGATTTTCAATAACGAACTTCCCTGTTTGTAATCTAGAGACGTTGAGCATATCGGCTATCAGATAGACCATCTTCTGAGCGCCGTCAAACCCCCGCTGGACAAGCTCTTTTTGGTTTTTCTTGACTGGCCCGGCATCGCCGTCCAAGACCATGCTTAAATAGCCTTTAACCGCCGTTAGAGGTGTTCGGAGCTGATGAGAAGCCATACTGATGAATTCATCTTTGGCTTTATCAATCTCGCGCAGGCGGGAGTTAGCCCGGCGCAGCTCGCGAGTAGCTTCTTCAATTTTCTTCTGCAAGGTGATGTTAAAGCGCCGTATTTCCTCAAACCGCAAGGCGTTCTGAACGGCTATTGCCAACTCACCAGAGATGATATCAATTACCCGCATATCCAAATTGTTATAAGGACCGCCGTTCTTTTTAATGCCGATCAGCATAAATCCCACCCGCTGATTGTGTGTGATAAGGCTGGCAATCACCGAACCATTTATTTCATAAAGGTAGTGGTAAATCTTTTCATCAGAGTTCATAGCATCTAAATCATCGATGAAAAATGCTTTTTCCTTAGAGGCCTTCATTTGCTCATAAATAATCTCTACCGACTGGGCTGTAGGCTGGCTATTGCCGCCATGCATCTTACCTATAATTCGAGGTCCTTTTTCCTGGCTGGGTAATAAGAAAATCAGATAGGTCGCCTTTAATGCCTCTTGAACGACTTTTGCCGAGCGGGTAAGAAGCTCCTCGGTGTCAATAGTACTTACTAGAATTTGGTTCAGTTGATCAAGAAGAGACTGCGGATCATAAATCTCCTTAAAGAAGAAGCGGTTGGTTAGCTTATCAAGAACTCGTTTTAGGGGGTGTACGGTGAAACCAAGAAGAACGGCTATAAGTGCGTAGATAATTTCCAAAGTGGTAGTAAGCTCTGAGTCGCTGAAAACAAATCGGGACACTAGCAGAAGCAAGAGCGAATAAAGTGCGCCAAGGATAACGACCAGGAATAGATACGCCAGGGACCGCATAACTATTAGCCGAATGTCAAAGAGTTTGTGACGGACAATTCCATAAGCTACTAGGACGACCATAACTAAAGAAGTCACTGGTACGAAAATCTGCGTCCAGAGACTGCCTGATGAAGACACCCCGAAAACCAAGTTAATAATGATTGCTTGGGAAAAACCAAACAACAGAATACGATTTCGAGACTTATGCCCTTGATCTTTAGTCTTCCTGGTGTCTTTAAGCAGAAGGTACAGCCCTTTAACGAACAGGAATGCTAAATAAAGAATCAGAAATGCATAAACAATACCGACCTCTTTAATGGCAATACCGTCCTTAACGATGTCCGCCGATGTTATGTTCCATTTCGTCAGGCCAAGGACGGAAAGCAAGAATAACGGTATCGCGTATAGCTTAGTCTTAATCCTGTATCCGGTATAGGAGGCCGCGAACAGTAAGAAGTAAGTACCCATATATGCGGCAATTAGGACCGCACTTCTAAGTAAGAGGAGGGCAAGATCAGGCTGCTGATAGAAAAGCTGAGAAAGAAATTGCAAAAGGAGCCATAAGCCAAGAGTAAAGGCAAAGATCGCGAAGTTTTTATAGATTTCAGTTTTTTGGCGTATTATTACTAAAGAAGCAATAAGAAAAATCCCGAAAATCGCTACCGAGTAAAAAAACAAATAAAGATAAAAACCCATCAATTAATGTTACAAAATAAATTCTTGAAATCGCTCAAGCGAGGCGTGCATCCTAGCATTAGCATTAACTATGGCAAGCGGCTGGTCAAGGCTTTCCCCCAGTTTCCAGAGTTCAGAAAATTTGTACTTGATGACAGGGATATATACCAAAGTTTCTACAGTGAACTAGAACCTTATTCTGACTTTAGCTTCAATAACCTACTGGTCTGGCTGGACATCAACTCCGACTTAGAAGTTAGCCGACTAAACGGAAATCTCATCTTTAAATTCAGCGACCCCTTCGAGAACAATGAGACAAGTTTCACCCTGATAGGAAATAGAAAAACTTACCAGACCTTGGGGACCATTTTTCAATACCAAGCCGGGTTAGGTTATCAACAAAAGCTTAGTATGGTGCCGCAGGCAGTAATCGATGGAATAGAACTAGGCAAGCAACGACACTTGGATATTCAAGAAGACATCAGTAACCAAGATTATATTTTCAATGTAAATAATGCCTACTACGCAAAAGGCAAGGACTTCGCCGATCTCAGACACCGGATTAATTCATTTCTTAAGAAATACGGCGATCACCTGATTTACCGCGACATCAACCTCGGCAAACTGGAGGAACAGATGAATATTATCAATAGCCTGCACACCTGGGACTCAGTTTACGCTCTTACCGAGAACGACAAACTCCGAATTGAGGGACTGGCGATAGACCGTTATTTACAGCTAGCCCCGGAGTTGGATTCCAGATGTGTTGGCCTGTTCATCAATGGCCGCTTGCAGTCTTTCTCACTATTTCACCTGCCCCCTCAAAAGGGATTCGCGATAGGCAACCACATGAAATGCAACTACGAATACCAGTATATCTTTGATTTCACTTTCTACTGCACGGCTAGTCGCCTTAAGACCATGGGGATTGAATGGCTTAATGGAGAACAAGACCTTGGGATTGCCGGCCTAAGAACCCATAAGAAAGAGCTGCGGCCTACTTACTTCTTGAAAAGATATACGGTCCAGCCACTCAAGCAGCCGTCTGGCCACTAGGGGCTAAGTACCAATAAAATAATCTATCGACTCGCTCAATGCCTTCTTCTACACGAAGCGATCCGGAGTTATTTATGTATCTGGCAACTATTCTTGGTATGTAGGTGGCGGCACGGTTACTGCACTCAAAAAGCAGCCTATAGGTTATGCCCGCTTTAGCAGCTAGGTCGGCTTGGAGCTTTATTACATCCGCGGCATGCATAGCCCCATCCTTTTTACTCACAATCTCAGGGAAATACATCACTTGTTCACCAGCCGCTTCGGCAGCTTCTTTTTCATCCTCAATAAAACTTCTGGATAACCAGGGGCAGTTTTCCAGGCCATGCCTCAGAAAGCCCAAACATACTGGCTCACCATCTACGAATTTAACTGTTGTATAAGTATCTTTATCAAGCAACATGTCCATAAAAAATTGCTCGTCTTCTTCCATAGATACCGGGTGGTTCTCACCCATTTCGCTAAAACGAGTCTGGCACAAATTCCAAAGCTTCTTAGTTAGCTCATCATCCCGTGATAGACCCTCGGCAGTAAAGAAGCGGGTTCCGTTCGACATATCAATAGGCTGCCCAGCAGATTCTGTCTCGGCTAGACTCTGGCTCCAGGCCTCTTCCAAACTGCTGGCTGTGTGGGCATCAGGATTAACAGGTACTAAGCGGCCCCTAAAGATGCTCATCGATGCCGGCCGATCGTCCTCGTTAGCCAATTGATCATCTAAGAAATCCCTAGCTTCTAATTCGCTGACTACAGATAGGGATTGCTTGACTTCGTCTTTGGCGGAGGCGTATTCACTTTGCGGACTCTCAACCAGGACTGCCATACCCCCCGGGGAAAGTTTTTCAGTAGCATCGCTTAGCCTCACTTCATTGAGAAGAGCCAACGGGATACTTAAGAGCATCGTCTTCGGACTGCCGGTTAGCTGATTGGTTTTTGGGGCATCGTAGCCAACCGCGTATTCTATAGGCACCAAGACGGGCAATCGGTTAGCACCATGGCCTCCCATTACAGTAGAGTGGTCAGCTACCGCACTCTCGTACATTTCTTTATTCAGAATCCCTAGAAGCCGGAAACTATTGGCGTGGGAATCATAGATATCCCGGTAGGCTTCAAAGCTGATAGCCGGGGTAGTTTCGGAATCTTCGTGAAAGTCTGGTGTTTGTTTTATTTCTGTTTGGGTCATACCAGCTTTATTTTAGAACAGTATATTTGGGTTATCCAGTCAATCTGGGTGTATACTAAATTTTAAGATGGCCAAAATCGCAATTGTCGAAGATGATCTGGCTATTGCCCAGATGTACCGCCTCAAGTTTGAGGCCGAAGGCCACAAGGTAGAAATTGCCGAAAACGGCCGACTCGGGCTGGAGCTGTGCAAGCAGATGAAGCCTGACGTGGTTCTTTTGGATCTGATGATGCCGGAGATGAACGGCGACGAAATGCTGGAAAAAATGCGCGATAGTGACTGGGGTAAACATATCAAGGTTATAATCCTTACCAATGTCGGCGAGCAGGAAGCGCCGGAAAGCCTTAGGAAGTTAGGAGTGACAGCTTTCATCGTCAAGGCGGAAATGACTCCTAAGCAAGTATCCGAACTGGTAAAACAACAAGTCGGCTGAACTTTGCACCGCATCAACCTGCTGTAGAATTAAGGCATGCGAGTCGCCATTCTGGGGTTTTCAGACCTTGAGCAGAGTGAGAGCTTACCCACCTATCGATACTTCAAGGCCAAGGGCGCTGATATCACCGTGTTCTACTGGGGTGAGCCAGAGCTACCAAACGATGTACACAAGGTAAAGATTGATAAAAACGCCGTTATTGATAACTTAAGCGGCTTTGATCTAATCGTTCGCGGCCCGGTCATCCACCCCCGCCAAATAACGTCTGATACCCTGCTTACCTCACTGACCGATATCTTCGTTAAGGAGTCCCCCTCTAAAAAAATCGTTGGAGTGACCGGAACCAAGGGTAAGGGTACGACCTCTACCTTGATTGCCAAGTTTCTGGAAGCACAAGGTAAGAAGGTGTGGTTGGGAGGTAACATCGGTAAACCCCTACTGGACAGTCTAGAGGAGATAAAGGCGGATGATTGGGTGGTGCTAGAGATGAGCGCTGGCCAGCTGATTACTTTCTCCGGTCGAATCCACATCGGTGTCTGCTTGATGGTCGTCCCGGAGCACTTAGACTGGCACACCGACTTAGAGGAGTATACCCAAGCCAAGTCTAATCTGTTTAGTCATCAATCGGCAGACGATGTTGCCATCTATTTTGCCAATAACCCCACCTCAGTTAGCACCGCCAGTCATTCACCGGGTAAAAAAGTGCCCTACTACCAGAAACCCGGCGCCTATGTCCGCGATGATGGAATGATTGTGATAGGTGACACAGATGTAGTTCACAAATCTGAGGTTAAGCTACTAGGAGAACATAACCTGCAGAACATCTGTGCGGCGCTTACAGCCGTTTCTGAGGCCACTGGAAGTCTTGACAAAGCGAAAGCAGTGTTGCATAGCTTTAGCGGTTTGGAACACCGTCTGGAGCTCGTACGTGAGTTTGAGGGGGTGAAATATTACGATGACTCGTTCGCGGCAACGCCAGATTCGGCCATTGTGGCAATGGAGGCTATTGCCGGTAAGAAAGTAACAATCTTGGGTGGTTTTGACCGGAATTTACCCATTAGTCATCTAGCGAAGGCTGTTAAGAGACACTCCGCGGATCTTTTAAAAGCGGTGCTGATCGGAGTCAGCGCCCAGCGTCTGGCCAAAGAGCTGGATGAAGCTGGGTTCGAGAATTATGTAATCCCAGGGGCGAAGACAATGACTGAAGTCGTTAACAGCGCTAAAGAGTTCGCCAAGCCGGGCAGCTCAGTGGTCCTCTCCCCGGGTTTTACCAGCTTTGATATGTTTAAAAACTTTGCGGACCGCGGCAACCAGTTTAAAGAAGTCGTGATGAAGTTATGAAGTACCGGCAATTTATCTTTGAGGACTACAACTTCAATCAAGATAGTAAAGTCCTGACCCTTAGCTATAGGCTCGATGACAGTCTGGCTTTTAGCGAGACTTACAAGTTTGACTTTGACTTTACCAGCTATGATCCGGCAGTTTTAGATCAGGCTTTGCAAGGCCTCTTTATAATGGCCGGTATTTCTTACTATAAGACTTATCTGCCACCGGAGATTGTTATTAACAAAGGCCGACTAGATAAAAAAGATGCTGACTTTTTCGCTAAAACCTACCAAAAAGGGCTTAGCGAATTCTTTTACACTAACAACCTTGACCCGAATACCTCCATCCACTTCCCGGACAACCTCGACTCGCTTCAACCCGCAAACACCAATCTCCGGGATGGACAGCTAATTGCTATCGGTGGCGGTAAAGACTCCTTGGTCAGTGCTGAGTTACTCAGAGACCAGCCTCGAGTAGCCACCTGGAGCGTCGGGCATCGCTCGTTACTAGAGCCGCTTGTAAAACAAATCGGGCTGAACCACCTTTGGGTGGATAGGACTTGGGATAAGCAGCTGCTGGAGCTTAACCAAAAAGATGCTTACAACGGGCATATCCCCATTTCAGCAATCTTTGCTTGTGTAGGCGTTGTTGTTGCCATTTTAAGCGGTTACCGCGATGTGGTTGTCTCTAACGAGAGTTCTGCCTCTGAATCCAGTCTTACTTACCACAGGGTGCCAATTAATCATCAGTACTCCAAGTCATTGGAGTTTGAAAAAGACTTCCAAAACTATCAGGCGCAGCATTTCGTCAGCGGGCCTCGCTACTTTTCATTCCTGCGACCCCTTAGCGAACTTAGGATTAGCGACATTTTCGCAAAAATTGCGTTTGAAAAATACAAAGATGTCTTTAGCTCCTGTAACCGGGCCTTTACTCACGATAGCAGCAATCTTTATTGGTGTGGAGTTTGCCCCAAATGCGCCTTTACCTTTTTAGCGCTTACGCCGTTTATTTCAAAAGACAAGCTAGAGAGCCTCTGGGGCGGTAAGAATCTCCTCCTCGACCCGGCCCTAGAGCCAACCTATAAACAGCTACTCGGTATTGAGGGTGATAAACCCTTGGAGTGCGTAGGCGAAATCAAGGAAGCTCGGGCCGCCATGAACCTAGCTAAGAAACAATACCCTGAGCTAGAGAAATACCGTTATGACATTCCGGGGGATTACGACTACGCAGCGCTTGGCCCGCACTCTATGCCGCCTGAGACCTTTGATGTCTTAAACAGCGCTATCAGCCGGTTTTCGAAGTAGCCCGGATAACATTTTCGAACAGGGCACAGACTGTCAGCGGGCCTACCCCGCCCTTTTCCGGTGTAATAGTCAGATCGTCACGCTGATGAACTTCCGGCGACAGATCACCTACGGTTTTACCCTCTTCACTGGCCACTCCGGCGTCAACAACCACGGCACCTTGCTTTATCATGTCCGGGTACAGGATTGCTGGGCTGCCGGTAGCTGTGATAATAACATCAGCCTTCAAGGTGGCACCTTGTAGATCAGGGGTGGAGCGATCTACTACTTCGACGTTGACTCCTGAAGTTTTTAGAATTTTTTCCAGCGGAGCGCCGACTAATTTACCACGGCCAATGAGCAGTACTTCCTTGCCCTTTAAATCTATGTCATAACCACCCAATAACCACAAAATTGCCATCGGTGTGGCTGGTTCAAATTTGGCGTCTTTGCCCAGCGCGTCAACATCCTTATCAGGAGTGACCAAATTAACAATCTTCTCCGTTTCAGAAGGATCAGTCAGCGGCAACTGTACAATAACTCCGTGCACTGACTGGTCTTTGTTGAGCGACTGAATAACTTCGGTGCTATCCGACTGCTGGACTTTATGCTGCTCTACCTCAACTCCGACATCTGTACCATAGCTCTGCTTAAGCCGCACATAGGTGTTAATGACCGGGTCATCCTTTACCTGCACAATAGCCAGTTTAGGCTGAATGCCCCGGTTTTTAAGCTCCCGAACTTGACTAGCGTGCCGCTCCTTAATAAAGCCGGCTAACTCAGAGCCATTTAGTAATTTCATGGCTCTATACTAACAGATGAACTATAGACCTAAGCTCCAGCTGGTGCAGAAGGCGCCGGCGTTTTGCCGCTACCGGGTTTGTGGTATTTGGCGTCACCAAAGCCCAAGATCAACAGCCCGATAAATGAGAATATGATTAGAGCGACAACTGAAAAGACTGTTGTTTTGCCAAAGGCTTTCCCGATATCAAGAGCTACAATTATCCAGACAATCAGCGGAATTATCCAGCCAACGAAAGGAATGAACGCTAACAGAAAACTTAATGACCACCAGCCCGGGCGGCCGGCAATCTCACAAAGTACCCAAAAGTTGTAAATAGGAATTATGGCCTTCCAGCCTTCCCGGCCAGCCTTTTCAAAGACCTTCCAAAGCGCGATTATCGCGACAACCCAGAAAACCAGCGAGAAGAGTAAAATAGTGCCAAAAGCCATGCCAAAAAGTCCGGCATCGGTAGTAGTCACTGTGTAGTCAACATTATAAATACTATCTGCTTGAGCTAAAATCCCCATAGTTCCTCCGTGTCTAACTTATTACCCTTAGTATAGACCCATCCACTAAAAACACCAACGGGCTACTCGCCGGTATATTCGTAGAATCTGATATTACCGACTTCCATGCGCCATGGAGCTTTGGAATCATCAATCTCGCCACTGGCAGTGCCACCCATTGCCAGGTTAAGTATCATATACAGCTTATTCCCATTGCCAAAGGCCCACTCATCTGGATTATCAGATGGCTTTTTAACACTGTAGTAGGGCTTACTATCAAGAGTCCAAACTATCTTTTGGGGGGTCAGCTCAACACCGTAAGTGTGGAACTTCTCAGTAGCGTCAGTTAATGGCACCTGTTTTGAGAAGCTTTCCACGAAGGTGTGGACTGTGGCCTCAATCATACCGGGGTTATCGCCGTAATATTCCAACCCGTCCAGTTCCCCGTCCTTTAGATAAAATCGCGGTTTTTGCCAGTCCTCATCCGTGGGATGAAGTTTAGAAGTATATGGGTTATTTGCAGACAGGAACCAAAAGGCCGGCCAGACACCTGCGCCCTCCGGCAGCCGCATATTGACCTCTACCTTGCCATGCTCAAATGCTAGGCTACTCCTTGTGTCAATTCTCCCGGAGGTGTACCGAAAGGCTCGACTTTCTGGGTCATTTGGGTATTGATAAGGTTCTTTATGGGCCTCGATTATAAGGAGGCCATCCTCGATACGCACATTTTTAACGGAATCGGTGTAGCCTTGCTGCTCATTGTTGTAACCGGGGACTTCCGGGTTTAGCTCAAAATTCCAAACAGTCGGGTTAATCGGTCCTTCTGGCATAGAGGAGAAATCTTGCTCCCAGCTGGGAGTTTGGGCAAATTCCCCAGATCCACGAACCACTTCAGTATCCGACTTTTTATTCCCACAGCCACTCAGCAGGGGGCCGAGGCCAAGAGCAAGTGCCCCGACCGTTGCCCTCTTTAGCAGTGTTTCTCTGTCAAATACAGGATCTGCACTAAGTTGTTCGCTAGCTCTAGTCATGAGAAAATTTAAACTATTATACAATAATTACCTCCAAATGGTCAATCCGCGCAAGGTCAACCAGCCAAAAAACCCACCAGAAGGTGGACTCTTTGGCTGGAGGGCCATCGTGAAGGCTGTAGCAACTATATTTAGGAGCTATCCTCCTGAAGAGTTTCCCATAATTCCTGAGCTCGCTCAGGGAATAGGTCATTGAGAGTAACTACTCGGCCATTTTCAAGCAATAACTTAGTTTTTAGATTCTTTCTATCAACTTGATACATCATTTCACGACAGCGTCCACAAGGAGGCATTAATTTGCGGTCATTGCTGACAGTTACTATAGCCTCAATTTCGCTTATCCCGTCTTTTAACATCGATAAAACTGCACCTACTTCACCACAGAAGGCAATACTACAGATACCAGTTAGACTTTTACCTGTGTAAATTTCTCCGTTGGATGCCAACAAGGCGGTTCCAGCATACCCCGCAGTTGCCTCTTTGGTTAGTTCCTTAGCGACGGAAAGATTTGTAGCTAACTCTATGAGTTGTTTGTACTTTTTGTACTTGTCATTCATATAATGGATTATAAACTACGAAAACAAAAGCTCTCAAATAGAGAGTTTTAAGCACAAACGGCTTGGAGGGCCCAGTGGGACAGTTTGCTAGATTAGACGCTTATTACGGAAAGCCTGGCCTGATCCGGTTTTAAGATACTTTTCAAACCTTATAGCTTTTTCTTTAGAAGGAAATGAACAATAATAAATGACCTCTGCAGGTCTCTTGCCTTTTGTAGCTAATACATCTCCCTTGTCATGTTTCTGAACTCTGTTCTGCAGATCGTTTGTTGACCCAGTGTAAATAGAACCGTCGGCTAGCTTTAATAGGTATACGTAATACATGATTTTGATGGCCACCCTTCGCATAAAGCTATGGGCGGCACACTTCGCAATTTTCGGTGGCCTGCCCCACCACACATCGCTTACGCTATGTGTGGCTCGCCGCACGTAGCCTTGGCGAAGTGTGGAGGGCCATGTGGGATTCGAACCCACGACACGCGGCTTAAGAGGCCGCTGCTCTAACCGGGCTGAGCTAATGGCCCAAATATCACCTGAATACTAGCATGGCTACCCCTGTTATAGCAAATGGGGGTATACTAGACAGGCAACGGGAGTAAATAAATGGTTGTAAGACCTATAAAAACTGATCGTATTGAGTCTGGCAAGCAGACCATTTATGAAGCGCTTGATAAACATATAGAGAGTCTGAGTGAGGGCAGTATCTTAGTCGTCACATCTAAAATAATTTCTCTCTGCGAGGGTCGGACGGTACCCGTTAAGGAATCAGCCAAGGAGAGCTTGATACGCCGCGAGTCAGACTACTATATGCCTGAGGGCTCTAATCGATATGGATTCCAGTTTACGATTACCAAGAACACTTTAATTCCGGATTCCGGTATAGATAAATCAAATGCAGGGGGGCCCTACGTGCTTTGGCCGAGTGATCCGCAAAATACTGCCAATGATATACGCAAATATTTAAGGGGCCGCTTCAAGCTCGCCAAAGTCGGCGTTTTGATTACCGACAGCACCTGTATCCCATTACGTTGGGGGACAATCGGTATTGCCCTGGCTCATAGTGGATTCAGGCCGCTTAGGAACTATATAGGCAAACCCGATCTGTTTGGAAGACCCTTCAAAGTTAGCCGAGCCGGTGTGGCCAGCGGTCTGGCCGCGGCGGCTGTGGTGGTTATGGGCGAGGGCGATGAGCAGACCCCAATCGCTATTTTAGAAGACTTGTCCTTCGTCGAATTCCAAGATAACGACCCAACTAGAAGAGACATCAATGAACTGATTGTAGAAAGAAAAGACGACCTGTATGGCCCCTTTCTGGAAAGTGTCAAATGGAAACGCGGTGGGGGTATTAGCCGATGAACGGGTCACTAGAACCACTTGTTAACCCGGCATTTGTATATCGGTTTACTCAAGGACCCGACGTAGTTCGCTCTATCGACGATGCCCGTGCAGGTGGTCTAAACTGCGTTGCCTTAGCTCACCTTGCCATGCAGAGATTGTTTGACTATCACCTGCCCCCTGAACTCAAGTGCGTGGAGCTTTATAGAGACAGAGATCACTTTAGGGCTGTAGAAGATATAGCTGATGCACAAGAGGGAGACTTGGCGTGGTTCGGTTTGGCTAACCCCCAAGTTGGAGTTGAAGAATTCAGGCCGGTTTACTCTGATGGGCAGTTGGCTAACTGGCGGGAGTTTCCGGTTACACACGTCGGTGTATTCGCAGACGTATCAAACGGAGACCCTCGCATTTTACATGCCACACCAGTTGAAGGCACAAATACTGTTTGGCCCCTATCAGAGTTTGCGGGCTATAAACGTTATGAGAGGTTATACGGTATTACAAGACTGATGGCCGCTGATTCGAGTGAAAATCACGCGGATCAAAATGGCGCGTGGTACCCCGTGCAGGACTTGAACCTACAACCTTCAGCTCCGGAAGCTGACGTTCTATCCAGTTGAACTAACGGGGCTGAAACCGGGATCTGGTACTCCGTGAGAGATTCGAACTCCCGACCTTCTGGTCCGAAGCCAGACGCTCTATCCGCTGAGCTAAGGGGGCACCAAAATGGGTAGGGCTAACCCACTGCTTGCCCCGCTTCTTTTCAGGGCGATAGCGGTAAGCAATCGGATTGCGAAAGCGCCTGTAAAAGGTGCGGGGAGCTACGGGGGCGTGTTCCACCCTTATTCTAACAGATTGGAAACAGATAAGACTACTTTACTTCGGGGACTTCATCGCGGGTATAGCCGGCAAGAACTCCCTTTACCTGATCGTAAACTTCTTTAGGTTTATAGTCGCTTTTGACGATGTATTTCACCGCGCCCTCTGATAAAGCCGTTTCGATGTCTGATTCGCCGGAAAGGTTGGATAAGACGACTACGGGAGTTTTGGCGACGTCCGGCAAATTCTTTATTTTCTTTAAGAGCTCCAGGCCATTGACTTTGGGCATCATAATGTCAAGAAGAATGAGGTCCGGCTTGAATTCGGCGATTTTCTCCATGCCTTCTTCACCATTGGTGGCCACCTCAACTTTGTGGCCCTTGGCAGTAAAGATCTTTTGATACATCCGGTTGATTAGTGGATCGTCTTCGATAATCACAACTTTAGCCATTTTGTTCTTCCTGTTTCCTTTAATATACCAGTCATTAAGCAGTTTTTGTTGGCCTGGCGAGTTGCCCCGAAGGCAACAAGATATCTTAACCAGTACTCGTAAACTGTTTTTTGACCTTACCTTGAATAATGAACTTTTAATGAATTTTCCAAGCTTAACCTTCTTTGCAACCTAAAACCTCTGTAGCATACCTATAAGTGAGGGGTGGGTATGGAGGCCTATAGTCCATTTGAGAGGACCGATTCAGCAGCATCCGGGGAAGCTGAAGCTAATGCGGGTTTAGCATGCGACAGCATAAATACAGTCGCTCTAACGAACCCCAATCCAGACCTGGCTTGCGTTTCTTGGGATATCAGTAGCATAAGAAGCAGAATCGGCGATATTTTTCGAAACTCGACTAGTGTTTGTGCACCAGATAGACGGCTGCGCGAGCCAAATATCTGTGTTTCGATAAAGTTCAAGGCCTCAGCTCCGGACCCCTTGCAAAAGGAGCTCGAGACTTTAAGAGAAGGGCGCTCAATGGGTGTCCGCTCAGCCAGGCACGAAGACATAGAGCAGTTAGTTGATGTCGATCTGCTGGCCTTCAGGTCAGTTTATCGGTATTACGACATACCCCCTGACGAACTCAAGACTGAGTTACTTGATAAGTTCAAGCAGCGCTATGACCGTGTCGGCAACAAATGGATTACGGTATTAGAAAGGGACAATAAAATCGTGGGATTTTTGATGGCTTGCCCCACCAGCAAACCACCAGAGGAGTTTATATCCTGGGAGGATACCACTGATAACGGAACTCTGAAAAATACCTACGATCGGAACGGGCAGTTTCTGTACGTTGTAAGTCTATCCGTTACATCTGAAGGGTCTAAGCTGGCTGGACAGGACATGCTCATGGTGGACTTAATCAGTAAGATCATTGAGGGAAATTATCTTGCTTATTTTGAGAGCCGGCTGCCCGGACTAAAGCGATGGATGCTGGGACGCTGCCGAGAGGACGGACAGCAAATAGATAGCCTGGGTGAACGCCAGAAACAAGAATATGCAGAGGAATATTTTAGACTAAACACTAACTTATCACCCGGTGAAAAACCCATAGACCCCCTGCTCAAGATCTTACATGATATGGGTAGCTACTTCTCCCGGTTAGTACCCAACGCCTATCAAGATGAACTGTCCATGAATTACGGGGTTGTTGCTACCTATGAGAGCCCTCTGCCTTCTTTCGTAAGACGTTCGCCAACACTAAGGAAAGGTATCGCTTTAGCGGTAAGGAGTATTTCAAAGTCAAACTATTTAACTCAAAAAGTATTCTGATGACTAATGTTTCTCAAGAAAAAGACCAGGCCGGAATTCAAAATGAGAATTGGCTTAAAAGGCACAAAACCAAAATGGCGGTTGGGGCGGCAGCCTTGAGTTTAGCATTACCTATGGCCTTCCAGCCGATGTCCGAAAATAGGAAGATAGCTACCGAAGCTGCGCCGTGGGTAGCTACCGGCCTAGTCGCCAGCGAGGCTGTGCTGCTTGGCGGCGCAGCAATTATGCTAGCTGCTGCTGGCAGTAGAATTGGCAACCCGCTGAGAATCAGAGGTAACTTACACAGACTCAAAGATGCCAACGGCACCAATGCTATGAGAGTTGGTTACGCAGTCCATATTGCCGGCGCAGCAAGTTGGGACGCTGTATTATCTGTTGGCGTTTTAGAACTTCCTAAGGCTTCCTGGGGGTTAATGGCCATTCCGGCATACTCTGTTGCTATTACTGGCGTCCGAGCAGTAGCCTTGTGGCCGACTCTCAAAAAGCCCAGCCCTTTTGAAGCACCAAAGGAGGAAGTTTGATGTGTAAACTAAAAGGCACTACCATTTAAACAAATGATACTAACCGTTGCTGTAGCCGCATTATCGCTTATCAGCCTCTTCATGGGTGTGTTTGTCGCCACCCGAAACTATAGCGACCGCATTAACCGAGCCTTTGCTAATTTCGCTTTTCTTAATTCAATCTGGATGATGACTAATTACATTGGGTCGAATTTTAAAGACTATTCTTTCTCCAAATACTTCATTTATACCGACTTCTTTCTTGGGCCGCTTCTCACCTACGCATTTTGGCGACTAACTAGCCAGTTCTTGATTGAAGCTCAACCAGAGCGTAGTCGATTTCAAAGAAGATTCGGCTGGGCCTTTTTGCTTTTGGTGATAGCCGGTGCAATAAGTACTCTTTCACCGCTTCTAGTAACAGTAGAAAGTCTAGACGGCCAGATTAAAATTGAATACGGATCCTACTACCCGATTTACTCAGCAGTTACTGCTCTTGGTGTTGCCCTAGCCTTCTACAACTTAATAGCCGCCCTGCGTAATTCCAGCGGGCGGCTCAAAGCTCAGGTTAAGACCATGCTGGTAGGTTTGGTAATCTTAGCAATCTCTGTATCTACTGCCAATCTAGTGATACCTGAGCTTACCGACTCAGAGTCGGTTAACTTAGCTGCCGGAAATTTAGCATATATGGGCATATTTGCTTTCGAGCTGGCAACCTTCTATGCCATTGTTAAACACCGTCTTTTTGATTTGCGTCTAGCACTTACCAGGAGCGTGGGTTTCTTGCTGACGATTGGTGTTGTGGCCCTGGTTTATTCCTTTTTGGTTTTGGGCATTGGCTCACGTTTTCTATTTAGAGATACCAACGACTCGGTTACTAACGCCGAAATATTTTTACTACTTATCATTCCCACTATCTTCGTGGCGCTAACTTTTCATCGAATCCAAGGCTTCATCGCAAGAATTACCAAGCGAATCTTTTACCAGGATGCTTATGACCCGCAAACCGCGCTTGATAGCCTCTCCGATACCTTAATTACCGATAACGATATGGACAAGATTATGAACAACAGCCTCAAAGTAGTCAGCGAGGCAATCAGGCCAACCCACGCAGTTTTTGTAGTGCTGGGTGAGTTCGGAAGAATATATCGCCAGGTCAGCCTTGGCAGTCTCGGCACAGGTGATGCAACTAAGTTAGTCAAGCAAGAAGGACATTCTAAGCACCAAGTAATCGTAAAGGATGAAAGACCGGCCGGGCATTGGCCGGCCGAGCTGGAGGCTCAAGATATTTCTTTGGTGCTTAGGCTAGGCGAATCAGCCAAGCCCAGTGGCTTGTTGTTTTTTGGCCCTAAGCAAAATGGTCGGATCTACACCAAGCAAGACATTGATCTATTGACCATTGGAGCCAAAAATTTGGCTCTGGCATTAGAAAACGCTAAAAAATACGAACAAATTTCCAGATTTGCCGACACCTTAAAAGTGGAAATCCAAAAAGCAACTGCCGATCTGCGGGCTGCCAACAAAAGACTCAAGACTCTTGACGTTCTGAAGGACGACTTTATTTCCATGGCTTCACACCAGCTACGCACCCCAGCCAGCTCAGTCCACGAGGCCATCCAAATGCTTAACTCCGCCTCACTTAGTAATGCGGAACGTAAGAAGCTGACCGAGTTGGCTGAAGCCAGCAGTGAGCACCTGGTATCAGTAGTAGTGGACATGCTCAGCATCGCCCGTATCCAAGCCGGTCATTTCAATGTTGAAAAGTCCCTTAATAATATGACTGAGCTGGTCAAGAGAGCGCTTAAAGAACTTAGCGTCATATCTGATGAGAAAAGTATCAGAATCAATTTTTCAGCACCTAAAGCAAGAATTGATACCTTAATAGACAGAGCCAAGATCAATGAAGCAGTTACCAACTATATTGAAAACGCACTGAAATACAGTCCGGAAAAAACAGAGGTTAAAGTCAGCCTGCGAGTCAAAGCAAGGCGGCTGTATTTTGAGGTAATTGATAGCGGTATTGGGGTGCCGCCGGCCGAGAGAAAAAACCTCTTTACCAAGTTTTATCGCGCCAAAAATGCCCGGACTGAACACCCTGATGGCAATGGCATCGGCCTGTTTGTAGTCAAGACCATCGCCGAGTCACACGGAGGAGAGGCCTACTACGCGCCTCAAGATAGCGGCAGTCTCTTCGGCTTCTGGATACCAATAGTAAAAAGCCAGAAACCAGCTGCATAATACGGGCTCATGCTATATTTCTAGCATGAAAGATAGGAGAGCTGGACAGCTTTTAATTATCGACGATGACCAGAAACTAGTTGGCATACTAGCCATCAAGCTAAACCACTTGGGGTATAAGGTCGACACTGCAACTAGCGCAATGGCTGGTTACAAGCTAGCCACCAAGGACAACTACGATTTGATAGTTCTAGACGTCATGATGCCAGTTCGCAATGGATTGGAACTTTGTGCGGATATGCGCTCCAGCGATGTAATGTCGCCTATCCTTATCTTGTCTGGAAAGACCGACAAAGTCAGTATCGTTCAATGCTTAGAGGCCGGTGCCGATGATTATCTAACCAAGCCTTTTGTTCATGGTGAGCTGGCAGCTCGGGTAAACGCCCTGCTACGCCGTAACAAGCGGTCCTTTCCAACTCGACACATAGTTAGAGATGGGCTGGAACTTGATGTAGCATCGCGATTAGTCAAGTCTGGCGATAATCAGACGCGGTTAACCAAGACCGAGACACTTTTGCTTTTAAAGTTGATGAATTGTGCGCCCGACGCCGTACCAAAAAAAGAATTACTTGAAGATGTTTGGGGTATCAATCATCAACACAGTAGTAACAGGTTAGAAGTTTATACCAAGCGCCTGCGAGCCAAATTGGAAGAACTATCAGGCAACGACTACATCCATAACTTACGCGGATCCGGCTATTACTTCGCGAAGGGTTGATAATGGTGAACCCTAGAGGATTTGAACCTCTGGCCTCTAGCTCCGGAAGCTGACGTTCTATCCAGTTGAACTAACGGGGCTGAAACCGGGATCTGGTACTCCGTGAGAGATTCGAACTCCCGACCTTCTGGTCCGAAGCCAGACGCTCTATCCGCTGAGCTAACGGAGCATATCAGGGGCGATTATATCAGTTATTACGCGACTCGTTTGGAGAATTTAGCTTCTTGGGACCAACCGTGGTCCGCTCGGTCTGATTCAAGGTAACTTGCAGAATGTGCAGAACACTTTTGGCGTGCTCTCGGCTCATACCTACTTTGGCTACAACGCTAGGCTGACTACCCGGTCCGGCCCCCTGGAGAAACTTCATCACTACGCCATAATTATTAACCACGATATCCACGACGTCGGTAAACAGAATACGAGAGTCAGATTCCTCAGCCTGGTGGACGATAGGCTCCTCATTGGCCATGTGGGCCGCCGGGATCTTACTCATACCATATCCAGCCAATTCCCACAGCTTAACGGCTTCATCATCCTTTGCCCCGAAGTGGCTTATCAAAAGCAACAAAACATCCTCAGTCGGTCGAGTCCGACCGAGCTCAAAACTGGCCAGCTGTCTAACGTCAATCTCCACTGCCCCGGATGCTTCCGCTAGTGTTTCGTTAGCACTGTCTCTTAGCACTTTGAGTCTTTTGCCAAGCGGACGGTAAGGATTAGCAGAAGATTTTTGATCCATATATTCATTGTATAGCATGACAAGTTTGGGGCAAGTGGCAGCTTATAGTGAGTATAATTAATCATAAGTGGATATCTCCCATAATGTAGATTTAAGCCAGCACAGCACCATGCGCTTAGGTGGAAAAGCCCGCTATTTGGCTGAGGCCTATAGCGACCGGGACATAGTTGATCTCGTCGAGTGGGCAGGCAATGAGAAAGTTCCCTTTACCGTAATCGGGCAAGGCAGCAATATTGTTTGGCGCGACGAGGGATACCGTGGCCTGATTATCGTCAACCGCCTCCGCGGCCGGGATATAATTTCCGAGGACGAAGATGGAGCAACTATCCGGGTAGCTGGTGGAGAAAATTGGGATGAGGTGGTAGCTTGGACGGTTAAAAAGGGCTGGGGTGGCATTGAGTTCTTATCACGAATCCCCGGCACCGTTGGTGCAGCGCCAGTACAGAATATTGGAGCTTATGGTCATGAACTCTCCGATACTCTTGTGGAGGTTGAGGTTTATGATACTCAAGAAAAGGCCTTCGGCGGAATTGCCGCAGCGGCCTGTGGTTTTGCTTACCGAACCAGCCGGTTTAAAACCACTGACAAGGGCCGGTTCATTATCACTGCTATCAGTTTAAGGCTGACCAAGGACCAACCCGCCCCGCCATTTTATGAGTCGCTGCAGGCTTACTTTGATAAGCATGACATTACTACCTTCACCCGCGAGACCGTCCGGGACACAGTCAGTGCTATCAGAACGGTCAAACTGCCCGACCCTAGTTTAGTCAAAAACAATGGTTCATTCTTCACTAACCCGATAGTTGATAAGTCAAAGTTTGAAAGATTAAAACACCGGCATCCAGATATAAAAGCATGGCCGGTAGGAAGTGGGCGCGTCAAACTCTCAGCCGGCTGGCTGGTGGAGCGCGCTGGATTCAAGAACGTCCATGATCAGGAAACCGGTATG
>Ga0155520_128_pt2 | contig 21519 bp, 22 predicted proteins | sample RifCSPhighO2_12_FD_107177 | JGI IMG/M metagenome (GOLD analysis project Ga0155520, IMG submission 107177) | Candidatus Saccharibacteria bacterium RIFCSPHIGHO2_12_FULL_49_19
TGCTGTCTAAAAAAGTAGGTCGGCATCGGCTTTTGCATGAGCTTCTGGTACAATAAAAACAGAGGAGTTATAGGTGTTTGAGCAACTGTTTGGATCAAAGACGAGGGTTAAGCTGCTGCAGCTATTCTATTCCAACCCAAATCGCTCATTTTATGTGCGCGAAATCACCAGAAAAATTAATGAACAAATAAACTCGGTCCGCCGCGAATTATCTAACTTGCTAAGCATTGGCATAATCACGTCCGATGCTAACAACAACCGGCTGTATTATGAAGTCAACCAGACCTATGAGCACTACAACCCCCTAGCAACGATCTTTGGGGGCCAGCCGACGGCTATTCCAGCTAAAAAAACTTCTTCAAAAACGGCCGCTAAGGTTGCGCCTAAAACGAAGCCCAGTGTCGATGTTGCGCCCGAGCACCCTTTGACAAAAGATGTTCGTACCACCGGCAAGGTTGAACTAGCTATGCTAACAGGCCAATTTACCCGAGATGAAACTGCCGGAGTCGATGTGGTGCTAGTTGGTGATCTCAATCAGGCCAAGACCGCTAAATTCATCGCCGGTCTGGAGAAAGCCGAAAACAAGGAGCTGCGCTGGGTCACCATGACCATGGGCGACTGGAACTACCGTAAACAGATCAACGATCGCTTCATCAATAACGTCCTGGCGGCTAAGAAGCAAGTAATAATTAACAACCAAGACATACCGGTTAACAGATGAAGATTCGCTCCGCTCATCAGCAGGTTCTAGGTTCTAGGTTCGAGGTTCTAGCACCTAACACCTATAACCTAACAACTAAAACGACAAAAGGAGTTTTTTAGTGGAGCTGTCGTTTCATGGTGCTAATTGTGTCCGAATTACAACCAAGAAGGCCAGTGTAGTTGTCGATGATAATTTGGCTAAGCTTGGCTTAAAATCTATTGCTAAACCTACAGATATTAGCCTGCATACCTTTAAATCACCCTCCTCTGAGTCAACTCAGTTTAGCGCCGATGTGCCCGGTGAGTACGAGATTACCGATGTGGTGATTCATGGTATCGCCGCTAGGTCCCACATGGATGAAAAGGGAAAGACCTCAGCCACGATTTTTACGATTAGCTCCGGTAATCTAAACATCGCGGTTCTTGGGCATATTTATCCTGAACTTTCTGATGAGCAAATAGAACAGATTGGTCCAATTGATATCGCTGTTGTTCCAGTCGGCGGCAATGGCTATACCCTAGACGGTACCGGTGCCCTGTCGGTAATTAAGAAACTGGAGCCTAAAATTGTGATCCCCACTCATTACGCGGATAAGGCTATAAAATACGAAGTCCCTCAAGCCGATCTAGAGACCGCTTTAAAAAATCTGGGTATGGAAGCCGCCGAAACCACTGATAAATATAAAGCTAAACCCGGCGAATTATCTGATACCACCCAGCTTGTTGTCCTCAAACGAACTTAAGTTTTAATCAAGCCCTTCTTTTTTAGACTACGTAGAGCGTGGGTGCTAATTTTGACTCTGACTTTTTTGCCGTCAACGACTAGAGTTTTAGTCTGCAAATTAGGCTTCCAAACCTTCTTGGTGTGGCGCTGAGAAAAGCTGACGTTGTGGCCGTGCTGCTTACCTTTTTTATCAAAATCTAATCGCTGCATAATCAAGGTGTAATTCTAATGACTATCAGGGGTAAAGTCAATGCTAGGTTATACTATTACGCATGAGCTTGCCCGGAAATCAGCTTGAAATGCTCGATTATCAATGCTCAAGGCTCAATGAATGCTTGAATGCTCAATGCCGCAATTCATTGAATCATTATTTCATTGACCATTCATTGCCCATTGAACATTGCCCATTGAACATTGCCCCCGAAGGAGGTTTGGGATGAGCGTTGATCTCACTAGTATTGCTATCTTGCTGGTTGTACTGCTGTTCTCGATGTCTATACATGAGATGCTGCATGCTTATGCAAGTAAGTGGCTAGGTGACGATACGGCTTACCACATGGGGCGGGTGACATTAAACCCAATTGCCCATATCGATCCTTTCTTGACGGTAGCTTTACCTCTGTTACTTCTGATTTCCGGCAGCCCGATTCTGTTCGGCGCGGCTAAGCCGGTACAGGTTAATTTCAGCCGCTTGCGCCACGGGGAATACGGGGGAGCGATAGTCGGTATGATTGGCCCGGCGTCTAATCTGGTTTTGGCCGTGCTTGCATCACTCCTTTATAACCTTTTAGATCCGAGCTTTGGCAGTACGGCTTATACTGTCCTGGGATACGCCGTGGCACTTAATGTTGGCTTGGCTATCTTTAACAGTATCCCTTGGCCGCCGCTGGACGGCTCCCGGTTGCTTTACGCTTTTGCTCCCCGTGCAGTCCAAGAGTTTATGGAGTCTATCGAGCGGATGGGGATTATTGGTCTGGTACTGTTTATCTTCTTGTTTTACCAGCTTGGCGGTCCAATCTTCAATCTGATACAGAACCTCACCGAATTCTTAGCGCCGGGTCTAGTCCTATAACTCCTACCAGAGCTATCTGCTTGGATGTAGTGCAAGGAAGCAACGAGCACCGAGCGAGACGTATTTTAATGATACGTTGAGCGAGCAGCGCAGGCAGATGACGCCGCAATGCGCCAAGAGCTCCAACGGTGCAGCCGGCTTCGCTGGTTGGCAGGTTGGAGCGGCAGGTAGTTCTGGATGCTATAATAAGAGTAGGTCGGTACGACCAGCACAATAAATTATCTGAACAGTAGTTTAGGATCGGGAGCCTTACATGCGTATCGGTCCGTGGATCGGACGTGCGGGCACCCACTTTGCACACGCAGAGTAAATTGAGTGCTACGAGCCGACCTGAAAAGCCCGGGGTCTAACTCCGGACTTTTTTTGATGCCCAAACTGTATAATTGTAGGGGTCATCGGGGTGTGGCGCAGTTGGCTAGCGCGTACGGCTGGGGGCCGTGAGGCCGCAGGTTCGAGTCCTGTCACCCCGACCAGAAGAAGGCTATAATTTATATATGGATGAGAAGGATCTACAAGGAAGATGGCATAGCCGTTATGAATACGGTGATGGAAAGATTGGTGAGCACGAAGTTAATCTTTTGCCGCAGCGTAATCAAGGAATATTAGGAGTTAGTCCTGAAGTTGAAGGCGAATCGCATCTTGTGCTCGAGCTAGAGTTTCAACTTCCGAGGAAGTTGGCGGGAAGTTGGCGAGAAAGAACTTCTCGCACCGGGGAATATCGAGGTAAAGTATTTGAAGGATTTTTGATGCTTATATTAAACGATGATTTTACTGCTGCCAAAGGGCAGTGGATAGGAGATAATAGAGATCAAACTGAAGTAAATTCAGGCACTTGGACTCTAGAGCGAGAAGTCGAATAAGGATGTGGGAAGAGAAAAAGGGTTCTTTATACCGTAAATTTGAGTTTGAGGACTTCAAATCAGCCTTTGAATTCATGCAGAAGGTGGCCGTGGTTGCCGAAGAGCAAAATCATCATCCTAGGTGGCAAAATGAATATAACAAGGTGGAAATTTGGCTTAGTACCCACTCGGCCGGCGGCCTAATAACAGACAAGGATAAGAGATTAGCATCCGAAATAGACAGGATTTACGGTGAAAACACTTAAGTTTAACCACGAAGATGCTCAAGCTATAGCTGGTGCCCAGAAAACCAATACTTGGCGACTTTATGATGATAAAGACCTGTCTGTTAACGACACCGTAAAGATTATTGATAAGGTCAAGCCCGATCAGTCCAGTAGCTGGCGGATAATAGGCGAAGGCAAAATAACAGAGGTGGTTGAGAAGAAACTGGGTAAGGTGACTGCTGCCGATATGGACCAGCATAGGAAATTTTCATCACTAGACGATATACTGAATACTTATCGAGGCTACTACGGCGATCGGGTAACAGCTGAAACGCCAGTAAAGGTCATTCATTTTGAGTTCACGCCCAATTTAGCTGGTGATCAGCCGCTGGCGGGGATGCTCCTGGACGAGGCTAAACTCTACACTGACGGTGGTTCACGAGGCAATCCGGGACACTCGGCATGCGCATTCGTCATCTGTAAAATGGACGATACTGTTGTAGAAAAGTCTGGATATTACATGGGTATCGCAACCAACAACCAAGCCGAATACTACGGCATGAAGCGTGGACTGGAGCGGGCCCGGGATCTAAGTATTGATAAAGTCACTTTATTTTCCGACAGCCAGCTGGTGGTCAATCAGATGAACGGCTTATATAAGGTGAAAAATCAGGAACTGGCGCCGTTAAATCAGGAATTAAAGGGATTAGCGGCCGGCTTTTCACTGGTCCAATTCGTTTATGTACCCCGAGAACTTAACAAAACCGCCGACACCGAAGTCAACCGCATCCTGGATGAGCAGGAGAGATCAAATAGGAAGAAAAACCGGGGGAAACACTAAAAAACACATCAGTGAGGTGCTATTTAGTGGTCGGGCTGACGTAAGCCGGATTCTGTCGGGGTTGGTCATCTATCTGGGCCGATTGTTGCCAACCGGCTCGAGCGGATTACTTTATGATATAGCCGCGAGCAGGCTGCTCTCCGCCGGTTGGCGGATGCGACATATCCCTTGCAGCAGACAGGGTTTACCTCTTCTACTAGTCACCTAGTAGAACTGTGGGCTCTTACTTTTGACTTAACGCGCACCTTTCCAGGGCGCTATAAGTCGCTATCCCAGACAAGCTGGGCCCACTCCTTTCAACCTTACCAGTCCTTTAGGGACTTCGGCGGTGTCGTTTCTGTGGCACTTTCCCTAGGGTTACCCCCGGTTGCCGTTAGCAACTGTCTTGCCATGTGCTGTCCGGACTTTCCTCTGAGTCCTTTAGGGGCTCAGCGACCAACTATCAGTCCGACCACTGTTAATATAGCACAAAACCCCTCTTTTTACCAGACTATTTTATTTGCCAAACCAACCATAATACATCCCTATATATTGACAAACGTAAGCTTTAGCGGTATAATGTATGGGTTCAATCTTTATGATTGAACGTACATTCCTAGAATTAGACACCTAGTTTTACCGGGAGCAAACAGTTCATCAGTTCAGGTGGGTGAGCTGTTCACTCCCGGTAATTGTGCCGGTGAGCCTTTTCCTATAAAGGAGAGAGCAAAGAATGATCGCTGAGGCGTTCATCGACTTCATCGATTTCGGCAACATCTTCATGATCGTCGCCGGGGTCGTGATCGGACTGGTTCTCGTTGTGTTCGCTGTTGCGTCGGCGGACAGCAGTATCGGACCGCTTCCGTTCTTCGGCTTCGCGCTGTTCTTCTTCATCGGCCTGGGGATCGTCTTCCCGCACATGAGTACGGTCAACGGCCGTCACCACGAGCAGGTCTTCGCCGACCTGCCGAGGGCGTACGGGAGCGAACTCGAGGTGGTCAATGCATCAGTACGGGACCACTGGGTCGACTTCCAGCTGCCAAGCTGTGGAGCCCAGACCTACCGCTACCCCAACCTGCGACTGCTGGACGGCGAATATCGTTTCGCCACCGCGGTCATCAGGAAGGACAAGCACGGTGGCGAGAGCACCGACTACGTGGCCATCAGACCGGAGAACCTGTCTGGCATCTGCCAGACGGCCATCCTGGTCAGCTAGGCGCTTACGGTCAAGCCGGGCCGTGAATGTATTAACCGGCACCGGGGGTAGAGGTATGAGCGCGCAAGCGTTCGCCTCTCCCTCGGGGAACAACTTTGATGACTGGACCCCAGAAAGGGTCTTTTTAATTACTTCTTAATGGCGGCTTTTAGGACTTCTTCGAAGGCTTTGGGTTCGTTGACGGCCAGTTCGGCCAGAATTTTGCGGTCCAGCTTGATGCCGGCTAGTTTCATACCATTAATAAGGCGGCTGTAGGTGGTGCCGTGCTCTCTAGCGGCGGCATTAATGCGGATATTCCATAGTTGTCTAAATGTCCGCTTACGGGCCCGGCGATCGCGGTAGGAGTACTCTAAAGACCGAACCACGGCCTGTTTACCGCGCCTTACAGAGGTCCGGTGAGCGTGGCTCATCCCCTTGGTGGCTTTTCTAATCTTCTTATGCTTCTTATGCGAAGCAACGCCTCTCTTGATTCTCATAATTACTTACCTAACTGCGTACGAACATTTTTAGCTTGTTTACCAGATAGGGAACTGGGAGTGGAAATCCGTCTCTTGCGAGCGGCGCTCTTTTTTTGCAGAAAATGACTACCGGTAGCGTGTCGACGTATAATTTTACCGGTCTTGGTTATCCGGATTCTTTTCCTGGTCCCGCTGTGAGTCTTTAACTTTGGCATGTCCTATCCTGACGACAAAAGTTAGCTGACGGCCGGCGAACTGGGGCGGCTGATCCACCACCAGACCCTCGCCCAAATCATTAATTATTCTCTCTGCTAACTTATAACCCAAATCTCTATGGGCTAGTTCTCGTCCCCGATAGATTACCGCAATCTTCACCTTATGTCCAGCTTCCAGAAAGCCGCTAACCTTGCGCAGTTTGACCTCCAAGTCGTGAGCCCCGATCTTTAAACCCACTCGCATCTGTTTTAGATCCAGCGGCCTGGACTTCTTACGGGTTTTTTGAGCCTGCTTGGTCCGTTGGTAGTTGTATTTACCCCAGTCGACGATTTTGGCGACCGGTGGGTCGGCATCTGGCGATACCTCTACCAAATCCATGCCAGCCTCTTCAGCGGCCGCTAGGGCCTCCGAACGGCTTAAAACTCCCATCTGTTGCCCATCTGGGCCTATTACCCGTAAACTACCAGCTCTAATGGCTTCGTTGACCCGAGCGGGTTTAGCGATTTTGGTTGCTCCTCACAGTTAGTTCGATAATATCAGCCTTATTAAGAGTGTTCAATAGCTAGTATGCCGCCAAGGCTCTCTGAGGTCGGTATTGGAGGGCTTCGGCAATGTGTTCGGGCAAGATATCCTCTGAACCGGCCAAGTCGGCGATGGTGCGGGCCACTTTTACTGATCGCACATACGAGCGGGCCGAAATTTGGAGTTTTTCAGCGGCGTTATCTAGAAGTTCTTTAGCCGGCTCAGACAGTCTGGCCAGCTGGCGAATTTCTTTATTAGTCATCGATGTGTTAAACCGACTGGCCCCAAAGCGCCGAAACTGGCGCTGGTAAGCCTGCTGCACCCGCTCCCTGATGGCATCGGTCTCTCTGGCCCGTTCTTTGTTATCTAAAAGCCGGCGGTGATTAACATCGTGGACCGGCAAGTGCAGATCAATCCTATCAGAGATGGGGCCGGAAACCTTTCGCTGGTAGCGGGCGATGGCGTGAGCCGTACACTGACAGTCCTTATTAGTCCCGAAATAGCCGCAGGGGCAGGGGTTTTGGGTGGCCACTAGAATAAAACGGGCCGGATAAGTAGCGCTGTCTTTGATTCTGGATATCGAGACCGTGCCGTCTTCCAGAGGCTGACGCAGGGCTTCCAGAGCCGAGTGGGTAAATTCAGGCAACTCGTCTAAGAATAAAACCCCGCGGTGGGCTAGACTAGCCTCGCCGGGCTTGGGGCTGGTGCCGCCACCCACCAGGGCGATAGTGCTGGCGGTATGGTGCGGCGAGCGAAACGGCCGGCTGGTAACGATAGTGCCGGTATCAGCGGCTCCTAAGCTGTGCAGATGGGTAACTTCCAGGATTTCTTCGTGGCTTAAAGCGGGTAAAATGCCGCACATCGCTCGGGCCAGCATTGTCTTTCCAGTGCCCGGCGGGCCATGCAGTAAGATGTTATGATGCCCGGCCGCGGCGATTTCCAGTGCCCGTTTGGCCACTTGCTGGCCGGCTATTTCAGAGAAATCAACCGAATCAACAGCTGTGGTAGCGGTAATCTGCCGACCACGGCCAGTCTTGATTTGTCTAAGGGAAATGGTGTCGGATAAATCCAAGTAAACGTCACGGAGATTATTGGCTGCCTTAACGACGACGCCTGGAACCAATTGAGCTTGCTGTAGATTGGCGTGAGGAATGTAAAAACTGGTGGTCCCCAGCTTTTTGGCCTCTAAAATGCGTCCAATCAGGCCTCTGACCGGTGCTAGTGAGCCGTCCAGGGCTAATTCCCCTAAAAACAGCCAGCTTTCGGTGTTAGAAGGGTTAATTTGGCGCGATTGAGCCCAAATACTGACTGCCATTGCCAGATCTAGGCTGGTAGAGTCTTTAGGGATATCGGCGGGAGATAGGTTCAGCGTGATGCGCTTTTTGGGCATCGGGATGTCGCTACTGGCAAAGCCGGCTCGCAAGCGCTCTTTGGCCTCATCCACGGCCCGTGAGGCATAGCCAATAATGACGATGGCTGGTAGGCCGTTGCTAATGTGGCACTGCACATCAACCAACGTGCCGCCCAAGCCCAAAAAGCCGACCATGCTTTTAATGGATTTAGCCATTTGAATGTCATTATCGCACTAGCCGAGCTCACAGAAAGTGCTGGAGCTTAAAATGCCTTTAAGCACATATTGCAAAAAGTGTGCGCTCTACGGGTTTCGCTGTTGCTCAAGCCTGTGGCGCTAGCAACCCACTTTTTGCAACAAGAGCTCGCGGCTTTTAAGCAAATGGGTAGTTGGATAAATAGCAAACGCCCGGTCCTTGTGGGGCCGGGCGCTTGGCTTTTGTTAGGTTTTTGGGTTTGTCTTTTTTCGTTTTTGGGTTTGTCTTAAAGTTTTTGTTAAGACTTTTTCTGGTGGTAACAACGCTTTGCGAGAAAGCGTTGTTACCTCTGGTTTTTGTTTTTGAGCACTTTTTTTATTCAAGTGCTGATGACATCTTATTAAGCTTATTTTCAGCTGTCAATACGTTTATGTATAAAAACCCGCACAAACCTGTGGATAAGTTCGCTCGCATTTGCTTTTTCAAACGCCCGCTTGCTTGGCGAAGCCGCTTGTCAAAGCCCACAACAGCCTGCGGAACGGCCCATTCGGGCCGGTCTCGCTCTTGTTGACCTTAGCGGAGTCGCTCGACAAGTCCTCGCCTTTGGTGCCGTTTGTTTCACTTTAGGCTTTTCAGGTTTGGCGGCTCAATGCTTACAAAAGCCATAGGCTCGCTCAGAAAAGAGCCATGTTTTCAAAAGCAAGTGCTCGCTCAGGACTATAATTAAATCATGAAGACTTTACCGCGCGAAAAAGCCAATGCCATGTGGGATAAATGGTGGGATGAAATGCGTGGTGAATGGTTCAAACTTGAGGTCTTGCAGGACTATGCGGCTGAGGACGAAGGGCCGTCCTTACAGGCTTGGCTTGAGGGGGATAAGCAAAGGTCAATTACGTTGATGCTGGAGCCCTCCAACATCGCAAGGGGAAAGGGGTTTCAGAAAAAGAGATCACAAGGCGTAAAACTGATCAGATTACACACTGTTCAGGAGCCCTATACAGCCTACATACAATGGGAGCTCGAGCACTATAAACATGTGAATAAGCCGCTTTGGGATGAGAGCATCTTCTTAATTAACAGATCAGAAGTAGCTGATTTGGACATTCCAAGCGGTGACACAATGATTTTCGATAAAAAACAGGTGGTAGTAAACAAATATAACTCACGCGGCCTGATGACTCATGAAACATTCTATGACGAGCATGACGACATTAGCCATTTTTTGAAGCTTCGCATCGCACTCATTGAACGAGCCAAAGCACTATGATTTTTGTTCATTCTGGCTAACATTTTTATAGTCTTCCAACACCCGAAAATTTTCTATAATTTAGGCACTCAAAAAACGCTGGAATGTGTTTGGGGTTTGTTCGTTTTAGCCTTGAAGAATGATACTTTGTTGTAAATTTTGATATGTGCATAACAAACTCAATAACAGATTGTAATTGTGTTATACACAACAATTAGTAATTGACTAAACATTATAAGTGTAGTATGCTCGTCAGCGTAAGTTCAAAAACAAAAAACTTACTTGTCCCGAGCATAGTCGAGGGACATTACGGGCTGGTAGAGTTTGATGCCCGGATGACGCTCAAGGTCGGAGAGATTCGGCCAAGAGCGGTCAGTCAAAAGCCTGAGGACGGTAAGCGCTGAATATTAAATAATTTAGGAGCGCATTTACCGTCCTGGCTTCTATTTTTCCCAATGCGGCCGTAAGAAAAAGTTCAAGTGCAGGAGCAGCGAATGCTAAAAACTTGAACTTTTTCTTATCTCCACTGCTAGAATTAGCTTAATGGCTGAACACCGACATCTTAAAAAGCCCATCTGGGCCACCCTTATAAGCGGTTTGGGCTTGCTGGCTTTTGCCTCCGTTACCAGTCCGGCTGAAAATATTAGCTACTCATTAGTGGTTTTTGCCATTGCGCTAATCTTTTTAGTCAGTATCGGCTATGTTTTTACCAATCTGAGGTGGGGGCGAGTAACACCAAGAGGCCGGACCCGGATATTTTTTGTGAGTTCCTTGATAATCGTAGCTTTGATGCTAAAAAGTTCCGGTTCATTAAGTGCCATAGAGATCCTGGTACTACTGTTAATCGGTGCTGGGCTATGGTTTTATAGCGGTAGAAGAGCGTTTTAAAAATTGATTTGAGCCAATATAATAGAAAGCATGAGCGCAGAACGAATAGACCAGCATAGTTTTGAGGTGCCAAAGACCCCTGAACAGCCGGTGCCGTCTGGTGAACAGCCTCAGGATGGCATTGAACAGGGAGGGCCTTCCAAAGAAGGTGCCTCAAAGGCACCAGCTACCGCTATGCCGGCCATGCCGCCTCCGGTCATGCCGACTGCCCAACCGCCGGTTCTGCCGCCAGCCCAACCCGAGCCGCCCCAAGCAGCTGCCCAAGCGCCAACAGCCAACTTGCCGGCCGTTGACAAAGATTTGATAGAGAAAGAATGGGTTGCCAAGGCTAAAAACATCGTTTCTACTACCCGGGAGGACCCCTATAAGCAGAAAAACGAGATGAGCCGCGTTAAGGCTGATTATGTCCAGAAGAGATTTAATAAGAACCTCAAGGTAGATGACGCGCCGGCGACATGACTCTTTTAGTAGTTGTAGTTAGCTTCTTAGTGCTGGTTGCAGCCGGATGTGCCTTTGGGTATCTTTATGTCCAAAAACTCTACCGGGAGCAAAAGAATTTTGAGCGCGGGCTTAAAATGGTTCCCCTGCTTATTCATTTGCCGCCGCCTTCCGAGGACACCTCATCAGAGGGACGTGACGCCCGCGATGTCGTTAACGAGAATATCTCACGGGCTCAAGTCTTATACGGGATACTAGCCAGCACTTTCCAGAAGGGCTTTAAGTCGCGTTTTTATGGCCAGCGGCACATTGCCTTGGAGATAATGGCCGGTCACGGGGCGGTACGTTTTTATGTAGCCGTGCCAGTGGCTCTGCAAAGTGTCGTAGAGCAGGCGGTGGTCAGTGCTTATCCGGCAGCCCGTCTGGAAGAAGTAGCTGAGCATAACATCTTCAGTCCGGTTGGGCATATCACCGGGACGATGGGCGGCGAGCTTAACCTAAAGGAGCACTTTGCTTACCCGATAGCCACTTTTGAGGATATTAAGCGCGATACCATGCAGGCTCTGTTGAACTCCTTATCGACTCTGGAACAGCAAGATGGCGCTGGTATCCAGATACTGCTGCGTCCAGCCCAGGAAGGCTGGCGTCGGTCGGCCACCACTGAAGCCGAAAAAAAGAAATCTAAGCCCGGTTCATCTAGAGGTGTTGAGAACTTGTCTTGGGTCGGGCAAGCCTTTGGAGCGCTTAACAAACCGCCCGAGGCCGGGGAAGAAAAAGGCAAAGATGAAAAGCAGCCCTCCGCCCTAGAACAATCAATCACCCAAGCCATCGAGGATAAAACCCGGCACCCCGGTTTTGAGGTGATGATCAGGCTGGTGGCCTCCTCCAACATCTCTCAAAAGGCCCAGACCATTTTGAATAACATCGTAGCGGCTTTCGCTCTTTATGACGCTCCGGGCAAAAACGGCTTTAAATTTGTGCCGGCCCGTGACATCGACAGCTTTGTGACGGCCTATATTCTGAGGTTCTTCCCGCAAGCTACCTCTGGTAATATCCTTAACGCGGTGGAGCTGGCTACCCTATTTCATTTCCCGGAGCAAGCTAGTATCCCAACCAGTAAACTGGAACGCCAGACTTCTAAGCAAGTTGATGGGCCACGCAATGTACCGGAAGAGGGACTGTTGCTGGGCTATAACATGTTCCGCGGTGCTAAAAAAGCCATCCGGTTATCGGAACAGGATCGCCATCGTCACGTCTATATTGTCGGCCAGACCGGGACCGGCAAAAGTGTGTTGATGGAAAATCTGGCGCTCCAAGATATGCTCGAGGGCCGCGGCTTTGCGTTTATTGATCCCCATGGTGACACCGCCGAAAAACTGCTCTCCATGATCCCCAAAGAGCGCACCGAGGATGTCATCTACTTCTCTCCAGCGGACATGGACTACCCACTGGGGCTTAACATGTTTGAGTATCAGACTGCTGAGCAGAAGGACTTTTTGATCCAGGAAACCATCAATATGCTCTATAAGCTTTATGACCCCCAGCGCACCGGCATAATCGGTCCTAGATATGAGCATATCTTTAGAAATGCCGCGCTAACCATTATGGCCGACCCTGAAGGCGGCAGTTTCGTGGACATTCCCAAACTGTTCCGCGATCCGGCTTTTGTGGACCAAAAACTAAAGCACGTCACTGATCAAAACGTCATAGAATTTTGGCGCAAAGAGATGGCCCAGTTCCAGCGGAGCACCGAGTTCGGTGATGTTATCAGCTGGTTTGTATCAAAATTCGGGGCCTTTCTCTCCAACGAAATGATGCGCAACATCATTGGCCAGACTAAGAGCTCCTTTGATTTGCGCTCCGTTATGGATGAGAGCAAGATTTTGCTGGTTAACCTAAGCCGCGGCCGGGTAGGCGACCTTAACTCCAAGTTACTGGGCATGATTTTTGTGATGAAGTTTGAGGCGGCAGCCATGAGCCGGGCCGATATGCCCGAAGAGTACCGCAAAAACTTCTGTTTGTATGTTGATGAGTTCCAGAACTTTTCTACCGATTCATTTGCCGATATGTTATCTCAAGCCCGTAAGTATCATCTTAATTTGATAGTTGCCAACCAGTTTACAACTCAGCTGACCGATGAAGTCCGCGATTCGGTCTTTGGTAACGTCGGCTCGGTGATTTCCTTCCGCGTTGGTACTAACGACGCTGAGTTCTTGACCAAGCAGTTCGCCCCGATCTTCGATATTGATGATCTACAGTTTTTGCCCAATTACAACACCGCAGTACGGATGATGATTGGCGGGGTGCCGGTCCAACCCTTTAGCATGGCGACCATACCGCAACTGGGCAGTCCTAACCCTCAGCTATCTGATGCTCTTAAGCAGCTCTCGGCCGCTAAGTATGGCCGACCTAAAACATTAGTTGAGCAGGAAATATTCAAACGTATGGAGACTAAGGCTCCACTCCGGCCAACCATGCGGCCTGGAGGATTCGGTGATAACTTATCAGCGCCGCCGCCGTTGTCAAGCCTGCCTGCCGGACAGGCTGGTCGCCCACCCCGGCCGGCAACTCCCAGATCCGGCTCGTCATTTCTTGATGAGTGGCTGACGAAGCGTAAAAGCTCTCTAGGCCGTGGTCCGAGAATTCCAACAGCCGGTCCGTCTGCACCATGGGACACCAGACCTAATCCAGTGCCGCCGCCAACCTCGGTGCCCAGTCCGCCAAGACCAGCACCCGTATCTCCGCCGCCGGTGATTGAGGCTACAACTCAGAACCCTCACCAAGGGGAGCTCAAGATTAAAAGAACTGTCGAACCTGATGTTGATGTTGACCTGGACGGCGAGATGGAAGATATCAAGCCTGTCCATATCGACAAAGACGGGAACCTGACTTACGAACAGTAGTATGAAGGGCTTTTCGATTGTTAAGGCTAAGGACGTGCGGGATGTTTATGCGGGTACCGATGTGCCCGGCGAGTTCCGGCCGCTCAAAGATGCCCTCAAAACAGATCAGGTAGCGATAACCTATCTGCATATTCCGCCACATTCTGACTTTGAACAGGGAACGGGGCATTATCACGACAAAATTGAGGAGCTTTATATTATCACTCGCGGTACCCTGACCATGCGCTTTGATAACAACATCGTCAAAGTTCCAGCTGGGTCGGTAGTGCGGGTGGCGCCTAAGACCAAGCGCTCACACCGTAACGAAAGCGACGAGCTGGTGGACATGTGGGCTATCTCTAAAAGAGTCAACTTCGACGATTCACATCTAATAAAAATCTTCTGGGAGGCTTCCGAAAAAGCTGCCCAAAAACGTTCTAATAAATAACTATTTACCGGCTCGCAGGAGGCGATAAAAGGCCTCAAACACCCAGCCGGCGATGAAACCGGCTGCTAGAAGTACTACAAAGACGCTGTAGCTGTATTCGTAGCCGTAGTGCTTAGTTAGCCAGTAGTAAACCAAACTGCCGGCTAGGGCGGCTGTGGCGCCCCCCAGAATGCCCGATGGGCGGCCGATAGTCTTAGCAGTCGCTTCCGATACAGCGTTAACTACCGGCTGATGCACAACCTTACTGGTCAGTCGGTTCAGCGGTCCCATCTGTTTACGAACGCGGCTTAGCGTCCGCGCATAAGCCATGTCTTTTAGCTCTTTATTAACAAAAGCTTCTTTGGGCTGGTAAGGCTTATCCTCTTCACCGACAGTTACTTCGCGGGCGCTAATAGCTTGCTCGGCGGCTTTAACCCGCGCTTCTACCAGCTTGCGGTTGTACTCTCGACGCTGGTTCAGCTCGGCGTGCCCAGCATGCTGCTCGGCTACGTGATTGGTCTCATGTTTGCGAGGCGGTTCCTCGTGACGAATCCGAATCTTAACTTCTTCAGCCATCGTAGCGGTCTCCTGATGAGATGTAATCACGGCGGACGATAGCTAGTTCCTTGGCCATTATTCGACTGCGGGCGTATAGATAGCCGGCCAGTACGGCCACAGCCGTACCGATAATCATAGAGGCGCCCGGACCAGTCTTGGGAAGTGTAGTGGCAGTTTCAGCGATAGTTTTTACGATCGGGCAATCGACATTTAGACTAACTTGGCTACCATAGAAGTTATTGATTTGACAGTTATATTCGCTGGAACCGACTGATGGCTTGTTGGTCGCCGGGACAGGAGACTTGACCTTGACCCTGACTACTTTGGTATCAGAGGCGCCGGCTTTGATGGTCGCCGTCGTCCACTTCAGGTTTTTAGCGCTGTCCATAGTAAGGCCTTGCTGGGCAAGGCTGCTGGTGTCTGTTAAGTCAGCGTATTGCAGGACTTTTCCAAAGTAGTCTTGTCCCTGATAGTTCTGAAAGTCCTTACCCCCGACATTCTTGGTAATGATCTTAAACTCTAGCACATCCCCGGCTCTGGCCGTACTGCCTCGGGCGTCCCATATGCCTTTAGTGACATTCTCAACAGTCTTAGAAAGTTCCAGCTTGGCTGGTGGTTTCTTATTGCCGGTTGCTTCGGCTGTTCCACTACCCAAGTATGAATTACTTGAGGGGTAGGCTATAGCCAAGCCTTGAATGGCCAAAGCCAGCACCAGCACAACAATACCGCTGCGCCGCAGGCTGGTTTCTCGCTGGAGTTGTCCAGCTAAGGCCGAGACTTGCGGCATTAGGCCGGGATTGAAGGGTAAGTTAGCGAGCAGCCTCTTGAACATTATATTTATCCAGATTTTTTGTTAGTCCTCACGCTTATTTAATCATGAAAAACCCTTGTTTTAAAGAGCCCTGGAGCGTATAATATTTACAGAGTGGTAACAGATAAAAAGTCCCAGAGAGGGTATCTGATTTAATGAGTTCGGCTTCGGCAGAAAAGAATCCGGCTGGCCACAGCTATGACGCCAGCCAGATCCAAGTTCTGGAGGGTCTTGACCCCGTCAGAAAACGACCAGGCATGTACATTGGCAGCACCGGCTACGACGGTCTGCATCATATGGTCAAGGAGCTGGCCGACAACTCCATTGATGAAATAATCGCCGGCTATGCCACCGATGTCGAAATAGTACTGCACCAAGACGGCAGCGTCACGGTATCTGATAATGGCCGGGGAATCCCGGTAGATATGCACCCCAAAACTAAGAAAAACACCTTAGAGACGGTCCTGACAACCCTTCACGCCGGTGGTAAGTTCGGCTCCGGCGGCTACAAAGTCAGCTCTGGCTTACACGGTGTTGGCTCCAGCGTGGTTAACGCCTTGTCCATCAAGATGATAGCTACTGTCAAACGTGACGGCTTTAGCTGGACACAGGAGTACGCCAAAGGTGCCCCTAAGACCAAGCTAACTAAAGGACAGGCTACCAAAGAGACCGGCACCACCATAACTTTTTACGCCGACCCGACAGTCTTTGAGGCAGTAGAGTTCGACTTTGAGTGGATTTTGAACTATCTGCGTCACCAAGCTTACTTGACCAAAGGCGCCAAAGCCTCCATCCGCGACGAGCGAACCGGCCGTTCCTACGCCTTTTATTTCGAGGGCGGAATCCAGTCATATGTGCGTCATTTAAACAACGGTAAAGAAGTTATCGACGAAGATATTTTTTACATCGATAAGCAGATAAAAGAGGCAGTTGTAGAAATTGCATTGCAGTACAATGACTCTTTTACCGAGCAGGTTATGGCTTTCGCCAACAACGTTTATAACCCGGACGGTGGCATGCACCTGACCGGTTTTCGCACCGCGCTGACCCGTGTGCTTAATGACTACGCCCGCAAAAGCGGCTTGCTAAAAGACAAGGAAGACAACCTGACCGGCGAAGATGTTCGCGAAGGCCTGACCGCTGTCATCTTGGTAAAAATCCCGGACCCGCAATTTGAAGGCCAGACCAAAAATAAACTCGGCAACCCCGAAGTCCGGGGCTACGTTGAGCAAGCCGTCAATGAATGGCTCAATTATTATTTGGAAGAACACCCTAATGTGGCCAGAAAAATCGTTAACAAAGGACTGTTGGCGGCCCGAGCCCGTAAAGCAGCCCGCGCTGCCCGCGACAATATCATCCGTAAAGGTGTGCTGGAGGGTTCCGGATTACCCGGTAAGCTGGCCGATTGTTCCAGCCGTGACCCCGCCAACTCGGAACTTTATATCGTAGAGGGCGACTCCGCCGGCGGCAGTGCCAAAAGCGGCCGCGACAGCAAGACCCAGGCTATCCTGCCGCTAAGAGGCAAAGTGCTCAACGTTGAACGCGCCCGGCTGGATAAGATGCTGGCCAACAATGAAATTGTCACGCTAATCAAGGCCCTCGGTGTGGGCATAGAAGAGCAATTTGATGTAGCTGGCTTGCGTTACGGGCGGATTATCATCATGACCGACGCCGATGTAGACGGCAGCCACATCAGTACCCTGCTTTTAACCTTCTTCTTCCGCCATATGCGGGCGGTCATTGATGGCGGTCATCTATATCTGGCCAAACCGCCGCTGTTTGAACTTCTAAAGCCCGGCCGCAAATCCAGCGTCTTTATCTACGATGAGAACCAGCTGGACGAAATACTTGATAAAGAGATAGCCGACCGCAAGACCGAAGGTAAGGGCGCCAACGAGGGTAGCGAAGAGAAGTATAAACGGGCCGGTTTCGTCGAGCAGAAACGCTACAAGGGCTTGGGTGAGATGAACGCCGAACAGCTGTGGGACACTACCATGAACCCCGAGAACCGGGTGCTTGTTCAAGTCAGGGTAGAGGATGCCGAAAAGGCCGACGCTATCTTCAACAAGCTGATGGGAACAGAGGTAGAACTGCGCAAGAACTTTATCCAGACCCGGGCCAAATTTGTCAAAGATTTGGATATATAGATGGTTATTTACGCGAATCTTCAGGTTCTAGGTTCTAGGTTCGAGGTTCTAGTACCTATCAACTATAACCTAACACCTGAAGCGGCCGGAGGCCGCGCCTGATGGGACCTAAAGAAGAACCGAAACCCGAAGTACTAGCTCCTACGCAGACCCATTCACGGGAGTTGGAGATGCACACCGTTGAAGACGTCATGGAGGACAACTACCTCCGTTATTCGATGAGCGTTATCGTCGCCCGGGCTCTGCCGGACGTACGTGATGGGCTGAAACCGGTACACCGAAGGATTCTCTACACCATGCTAGAAGAAGGTATCCGACCGGGCGGTAAATACCGAAAAAGCGCCAACGTAACAGGTACGGTCATGGCTCGCTATCACCCGCACGGCAACGTGGCTATCTATGACGCGATGGTCCGTCTGGCCCAAGACTGGTCTATGCGCTATCCGCTTGTAGACGGACAGGGTAACTTCGGTAGTATGGACGGCGACCCGCCGGCCGCCGAACGCTATACCGAGGCCAGGATGGCCCGCACCGCTGAAGAGCTGCTAAACGACATCGAAAAAGAAACCGTCGAGTTCCGCGACACCTATGACGGCGAGCGCAAAGAACCATCGGTCCTTCCGGCCAAACTCCCCAACCTGCTTCTTAACGGGCAGGTCGGTATCGCTGTCGGCATGGCAACCAACATCCCGCCGCATAACCTCTCAGAGGTCGTAGATACCACCATTCATCTCATCGACAACCCTGATGCCAGCCTGGACGACCTGATGAAATTTATAAAAGGCCCGGACTTTCCGACCGGCGGGGTGGTTTACGGTAAGGAGTCTATCCGGACAGCCTTCGCCACCGGCCGCGGCGGCGTGGTGGTGCGCGGCGTGGCCGCCATTGAAGAGACTAAAAAGGGCCTGGGCCAAATCATCATCAGTGAAGTTCCTTACGGCGTTAACAAAGCCGGCTTGCTGGAGAAAATTGCCGAGCTTTATAAAGAGAAGAAAATCAGCGGTATTAGGGATCTGCGCGACGAGACCGCCCGGGGCACTGTACGCATCGTGATTGATCTCAAAAAAGACGCTTACCCCAATAAACTCCTCAACCAGCTTTATAAGCTGACGCCGCTGCAGCTGACCCTGCACTACAATATGCTGGCGCTGGTGGACGGTATCCAGCCGAGGGTCCTGGGCCTGCAGGATATCCTTGGCGAATATATCAAGCACCGCAAGGTAGTGGTCCGCCGCCGGACTGAGTTCGAGCTAAAGCAGGCCAAGGCCCGGGCGCACGTTCTGGAAGGGCTTAAGATAGCGCTTGATCACATCGATGAGGTCATCAAGACTATCCGCGCCAGCCAAACTCAAGAAGAGGCCGAGGCAAATCTGATCAAAAAGTTCAAACTTACCACCATCCAGGCCCAAGCCATCTTGGCCATGCAGCTGCGCCGGCTAGCAGGCTTGGAGCGTAAGAAGATAGAAGATGAGCTGGCCGATTTGGTGAAGCTGATAGCTCATTTGGAAGGCGTTCTGGCGAGCGAGCAGAAGATTCTGGCCATTATCAAAGATGAACTGCTTGCCCTGCGAGGGCAATTCGGAGATGATCGCCGGACCAAAATCGTGGCCGCCGAACTAGGTAAAATGAGTGATGAAGATCTGGTTCCAGACGAACAAGTCGTAGTAACGCTTACATCAGCTAACTACATAAAGCGTACTTCTATCGCTGATTACAAGAGACAGGGCCGTGGTGGAAAAGGCCGCCGAGGTATGGTCACCAGGGAGGAAGACGTCATAGAACATGTTGTAAACGCTTCAACACATGATTTTCTGCTGTTCTTTACAAACAAAGGTCGGGTCTTCCGGCTAAAGACTTATGAAGTCCCGGCAGTGAACATGAATGCCAAAGGCATCGCTCTTGTTAATCTGTTACAACTGCAGCCTGAAGAAATTGTTAGCTCAGTGATCAATGTCTCAAAGCAATCTAATGGCGGTCATTTACTGATGTGCACCAGCCGCGGAGTCGTAAAGAAGACACCATTTGATCAGTACCAAAATGTCCGAGCTACCGGTTTGATCGCCATCAAACTGGATGAAGGCGACGAACTTAGATGGATTCGCATGACCACCGGCCACGACGAAGTGATTATTTCGACCAGCCAGGGACAGGCTATCCGCTTCGACGAGAAAGACGCCCGGCCGATGGGGCGGGCCAGCCGCGGTGTCCGCGGCATCCGATTGCGGACCGGCGACCAGGTGATTGGTATGGATATCGTCAACGACGAGTCATACTTGTTTGTTATCAGCGAATTTGGCTATGGTAAACGCACCAAGGTCAAACAGTTCACGGCGCATCGTCGCGGCGGCGTCGGTATCCGCTCGGCGGTCGTCAATAAGAAAACCGGGGCGCTGGTAGGTGTTAAGACGCTTATTGGCGACGACCAGGAAGTAATCATTATCTCCTCATCGGGCCAGACCATCCGCTTGGGCTTGAAGAATATACCAGCGTTGGGCAGGGCAACCCAAGGAGTGCGTATTATGCGCCTTAACGACGGCGACTCAGTGGCCTCCTTGGCTTTGGTAGAGAAGATAGAGGACGATGACGAAGGCGAAGAGGCTGAACACCTGGAATCAGAAGAAAAACCTGCCAAGAAGACTCCTGGAAAACCTAAAACCGAAGCACCCAGAAAAGCTAAAAAATAATGAATGCCAAAATCCGCTATCTGTTGCTTGCTAATTATTTAAACCTGTTCGCTTTTGCCTTCTTCACGCCGTTGTTCGCGCTCTTCGTTACTGATTTAAACCCCAATCCGGAATTCGTTGGTATAGCTTGGGGTGTGGCGATGTATACGGCCGCACTTATGATGCTGGTGTTCGGCAGATATGAAGACCGCATCAAGAATAAGGAAAAATTAATTGTAGCCGGCTATTTTCTGATGGCCGCCGGGGCTCTTTCATATCTCTTGGTGTCGGATATAAAGGAGCTATTCGCAGTCCAACTGTTCAATGCCATCGGGCTGGGGATGTTAACACCGGCTTGGCGGACCGTTTACGCCAACGCCGAGGACAGGGGTAAGGAAACCAAGGAATGGGCGTTCATGGAGGGCGGAGACCGCTTCTTTATCGCCACCGGCGCCATCATCGGCGGATTTATCTTAAAGTACTATAGTTTCAAAGCTATTTTTGTAGTCATGGCATTGCTGCAGCTAGTCGCTGGTCTAGTAGCACTGCGTCTCCTTCAATCCAGACAGTTGCTTGATGAGTAGTTAAGGTGTTAATGTGGTGGTGCTTACATCATTATTGCCTTGACTACCCCTTAGCACATGCGCTATCATAAAGATGACACTTTTTGGGTGGTATCTTTTGCGAGTGCCCGAAAATGTTCGTTGAAAACTAGGTAGTGCATATCAACGTCAGTTCTTGATGCGCTTAAAAACGCATCATTTGTGAAGAGTTTGATCCTGGCTCAGGATTAACGCTGGCGGCGTGCCTAATACATGCAAGTCGAACGGCAGCGAGTTCCTCACCGAGGTTCGGAATAGGTTATAGGGAATAGGTTCTAGGTTCTAGATTTTTCTAGCACCTAACACCTAAAACCTAGCATCTGATATTCCGAGCTTGGGTGAGGAATGTCGGCGAGTGGCGGACGGCAGAGTAACGCGTAGGAACGTACCCCGAAGTGAGGGATAAGCTCCGGAAACGGAGTCTAATACCGCATAATCTCTTAGGAGCAAAGCTTTCGCGCTTTGGGAGCGGCCTGCGTCCGATTAGCTTGTTGGTGTGGTAAAAGCGCACCAA
>Ga0155520_127_pt1 | contig 18207 bp, 22 predicted proteins | sample RifCSPhighO2_12_FD_107177 | JGI IMG/M metagenome (GOLD analysis project Ga0155520, IMG submission 107177) | Candidatus Saccharibacteria bacterium RIFCSPHIGHO2_12_FULL_49_19
CAGGTTAAGGATCTTAGGACTGGTTACGAGACTTCTGATCCTGAAAAAGTTTTAGACGGTCATATTGAACGTTTTATTGACGCTTGGCTCGAACGCTTACCTACGAGCTCTGGCTAAAGTGCTTTTGCTATAATTGTAGGCGTGATTTTATTGGATCGCGTAACAAAAACCTACAACCGACGAGGGCCGGCATTAGAGCGGGTGTCACTGCATGTTGAACCTAAAGAATTTGTCATTATTGTCGGTCAGTCCGGGGCGGGGAAGTCCACGCTCTTCAAGCTGCTGACTCGTGAGGAAAAACCAACCTCCGGCAAAATCATTGTTGGCGGAATGGACTATGAGCACTTATCAGATAAAGATATCCCACTACTGCGACGTAAAATCGGAGTGGTATTTCAGGACTTTAAGCTCCTTAACAATAAGACAGTTTTTGAAAACGTGGCCTTTGCTCTGGAAATTGCCGGCTTATCTAATGCTGAGATTAAACACACCGTGCCAAAGGTTCTGGATATAGTTGGTCTTAAGGGAAAAGAAAATAACTACCCCTTGGAATTATCCGGTGGTGAACGCCAACGTGTAGCTATCGCCCGGGCCATTGTCCGTCAACCCAAAATCCTGATTGCCGACGAGCCGACAGGCAACTTAGATCCCAAACATGCTTGGGACGTTATTAAAGTTCTGGAAAAAATTAACCGCTTTGGTACCACTGTGCTCTTAACCACCCATAATCAAGACATTGTTAATACCCTCAAACGCCGGGTAGTAACTATCCAGGATGGAAAGATAATCTCTGATCGGGCCGTTGGCCAGTATAGATCCTCATGACATCACGACGATTTATTACATTCGAACGGGTTATTAAAAACGGCATTGTCTCCTTTGGTCGCAATATTTGGCTGGCGATTGCCGCCATTGCCATGATGGCTATCACGCTTACGATTTTACTGTTTGGGGTTGTCGCCAACGCCACCTTTTCGCACACTATTGATGAAATCACCGACCGTATAGATGTCTCGGTATTTTTAAAAGACACAGTTTCCGAAGAGCGGCGCGAAGAACTAATTTCTGATCTTAAGAAAGTCGAGAACGTTGAGTCAGTCGAATATATATCAAAAGAAGAAGCCCTCAAACGCTATCGGGCCCAGAATGTTGATAATCCGGAACTGCTGGCCGCCATATCTGAGGTGGACAATCCCCTAAGCCAGGAACTATTAATCCAGCCCCAAGACCCCAATAATATGCAGCCAATCAAAGAGTTTCTGGATCAGTCAGAAATAGCTCAGCTACAGTCTGACCCCACCAGCTACTCCGGTGATCGCAAAGAGGCCATTGATAAGATTGCCCGAGCCACCCGTTTTTTTGAGCAGGCCGGCATAGTTGGCATAATTATCTTCGCTTTAATATCGGCGCTTATTATCTTTAACACCATCCGGATGGCTATTTTCAACCGTCGTGACGAGCTGGTGATTATGCGCCTACTTGGTGCCAGTACCTGGTATATCCGGGGGCCATTTGTGGTCGAGACCATCTTGTATGGTATAGTAGCCGCCGCTTTCTCCCTGTTGGTCTGCGCGGCGCTGTTTGCTGTAGCCTCTTCAACACTGCAAGCCAGCAGCTTGGGACTCTTGGACATCAAATACTCCGGTGAATACTTCAAGAATAACTTGCTTCTGATACTCAGCCTTCAACTTCTGGCTGGTATAATAATAGGTGCCGCCTCGTCCGCCATCGCTACGCGGCGCTATCTAAAACTCAACCGCTAAGGCGCCTTCGGCTCATAAGACACCCCTTCGGGGTTTCTCATCGCGCCGGGCGCGGAATAAATCCGACGCTCGGGCTGCGTTTCCCGAGGAAGACGGATACAAAACTCAACCGCTAAAGACAAAAACTTCGCAGGTAAGCGCGCCGGCTAATGCGAAGTTTTAAATTTAACATCTAAGACGGCGCAAAAATCAGCTTGAATTTGTTATGAGGTTATGCTATGTTGAAGGTGTTCATACCAAAACAAAAAATGAAAATTAGGCTAACCTCTAAACTAGTTGTAACTGTAGCCGCCGTTGTTCTTGTTGTTGGCGGTGGAGGTTATGTACTGGCTGATCAGTTCGACGAGCAGATCCGTCTTTTACAAGAGCAAAATAATTCTAATCGAGCCGCCTCTAACTCTCTAGCGACACAGGCTAATAGCTATCAAGACGCCATCAACAAGCTGGAGGGTGAAATTAACGGGTTACAGCAAGCTATTGTAGCCACCCAGAAGCAGAGTGATGACTTACAGGTCCAGATAGACGCCAACCAGAAGGAGCTCGACCACCAAAAATACGTGCTCGGCCTGAATATCAAGACCATGTATATGGAGGGTCAGATTAGCACGCTGGAGATCCTGGCGAGTTCCAAAAACTTGAGTGAGTTTGTTGATAAAGAACAGTACCGGATCTCGGTTCAAAATAAGGTCAAAGACACCGTCGATAAAATAACTGCTCTCAAGGTTGAACTGGAACAACAACAGCGTACTCTGCAATCGCTGTTAGCTGATCTGGAAAAGCAAAAGACTGATCTAGCCGCCGCCCGAGACCAACAAAGTCAGCTTTTATCATTTACAGAAGGCCAGAAAGCCACCTATGACAAGCAAATCAAGGATAACAACGTTAAAATATCCGAGCTTCGCCGACAGCAGGCCATTACCAACGCCGCGCTGTTTGGCGGCGGTGAGATTATCCAGAACAGCCGTTGCGATATCTATCCCCAAGGTTGGTGCAACGCCCCAATGGATAGCATCGTCGATACTTGGGGTATGTACAATCGTGAATGCGTTTCCTGGACGGCTTACCGGGTAGCAGTCTCCGGCCGCTACATGCCATATTGGGGCGGGCGTGGTAATGCTAATTTGTGGGATGATAACGCCCGAGCCGCCGGCATACCGGTGGACGGTAGCCCGCGGGTCGGTGACGTGGCGATTTCTAATTCCGGTTATTATGGCCATTCTATGTACGTTGAAGCCGTTCACGATGACGGCTCGATCGCTGTCAGCCAGTTCAATCACAATTGGCAGGGGACCTATTCGTTTGTACCGAAGATGCCGGTAGGCAATCTGGTATTCATCCACTTCCCGTAAGGATCTTCTCAGCTCTTTTAACTAAACTGCTACTGTTATAATGTTCCCAAAGGTGAACCCACGTTGCTGAAATTTAGAAAAAATGAGTCGGCTAGGAGCAATCAATCACCGCAACCGCCGACTTTAAGTAAGGCCGGCCTTTGGAGGCCGCTTGTTAAAGCGCTGGTAGCCTTCGTAATCGTTTTAATGATCTTTAGCTTGGGCTTCGCGGCCGGTCGTGGTGATTTAAAGATAAGGGACCAGCTGGCTAATAACGCCAGTCAGTCTTTACCCGAAGATCTTAATTATTCGGCTGTTGAGGAAGTTTATGATCAGCTCAAAGCGGCTTACGACGGGCAAATAGACTCCGCTAAGCTTTTAGATGGTCTCAAGAGGGGCTTGGTAGCATCCACTGGTGATCCTTATACGGAGTTTTTCGATCCCCAGGAGGCCAAGGAGTTTGATGAAGCTCTTTCCGGAAGCTTTACCGGTATCGGCGCTGAACTAGGCAAAAATTCTGATGGTCAGATTATCGTGGTTTCACCATTAAGCGGCTATCCGGCAGAGAAGGCCGGTTTAAGAGCTCAGGATAAGATCGCGGCCATCGACGGCAAATCAACCACTAATTTATCGATAACTGCGGCTGTTAGGCAGATTCGCGGCGCGGAAGGCACCAAAGTGACATTAACCATCGTACGCGGTAATGATCAGCCCTTTGAGATTACCATTACCAGAGCCCGTATCAACCTGCCGTCAGTTGAGTACAAGATTGAGGGTGGCATAGGCTATTTGAAAATAAACCAATTCAACGAGGATACTGCCCCTGAGGCGCGCCGGGCGGCCCAAGAATTTAAGGATAAAGAAGTTAAAGGTGTTATCTTGGATCTGCGAGGGAACCCGGGCGGATATCTGTCCGGAGCAGTCGATATCGCCAGTCTGTGGCTGCCGGAAGGTACAACTGTAGTTACTGAGCGCCGCGGCGGCCAGACTGTCAGCATCGAAAAGGCCAGTGGATCCAGTACCTTGCGCAATATCCCAACCGTGGTATTGATAGACAAGGGCAGCGCCAGCGCCAGTGAAATCACTGCTGGTGCGCTGCGCGACCACAAAGCTGCTAAGCTGGTTGGAACTAAAACTTTTGGGAAGGGGAGTGTCCAGCGTATTGATGAACTCTCAGACGGCAGCGAGCTCAAGGTTACCATCGCGCACTGGTTCACGCCAGCCGGTAAAAACATCGACAAAGAGGGCATAACGCCTGATTTTATTGCTGAGTCTTCGCAAAACGGCGACACCACGAAAGATCCTCAAAAAGACAAAGCCACGCAGTTACTTAACTAGTCAAGTAATTCAAGGTTTTTAGTTGACTGCTGTTCATGTTAATATCGTAAGCAGTTATTAGTACAGGAGGATCAGGCAAAAGCGTGGCTCGATCGGCCAAGCAGACTAAGTTCATATTTGTCACAGGCGGCGTACTATCCGGCGTCGGCAAAGGTATCACCGCCGCCTCAATCGGCAGTCTTTTAAAAGCCCGCGGCCTCTCTGTAAATATCCAAAAGTGCGACCCCTATCTTAATATGGATGCCGGAACTCTAAATCCGGCTGAGCACGGGGAGTGTTTCGTTACCCATGATGGGGCTGAAACCGACCTGGATGTCGGTCATTACGAGCGTTTCCTAGATACTGAGCTGACAGCCGCCAGCAGCTTGATGAGCGGCCGAATTCTATCCGAAGTTATCGGCGGCGAGCGTTCCGGTAGATATCTTGGGCAGACGGTTCAATTTATTCCGCATGTTACCGACCATATCCAACGGACTATCGCGGCTACAGGTAAGAGTTTCGATGTCCATATCATTGAAATTGGCGGTACAGTAGGGGATTACGAATCACTGAGCTTCATAGAAGCTATCCGCGAGATGGGAGTTAACCTGGGTCCGGATAACTGTCTGTTCGTGCACGTTGTTTATATGCCGTATCTAGGTGCGAGTGGTGAGTTTAAAACCAAACCGGCTCAAAATGCTGTCCGGGAACTGCGCAGTCTGGGGATAGTCCCCGATGCACTAATTGCCCGTAGTGAGCTAAAGCCGCCCAAATCAGTCCTGCCTAAGTTGAGCATGTTCACAGGGGTAGAGAGGGAAGCCATAGCCCTACTGCCCAACGCTAAGACCATTTATGAAGTACCGCTTAGTCTGGAAGCCGCCGGTATCGGTGATGTCGTCAGTCGGCGCCTGGGGCTGCGTTCTCAAAAACCTGATTTGGCTTCTTGGCAAAGAGTAGTTAAAAGTGCCTCAACTCGTTACCGGAGCACAATCAAAGTCGGGATTATCGCAAAATACATCGATAACCAAGACACTTATATGTCAGTTTTTGAAGCTCTGCGCTCAGCGGCTTGGGCGGCCGACGTTAATATCGACATTGTATGGGTTAACGCTGAAAGTCTGGAGAAGGATAAAAACCTACGCAGCGCATTAACTGCTCTTGATGGAATCCTGGTACCGGGAGGTTTCGGCCGCCGGGGGCTGGAGGGTAAGATTTTTGCTGCTCAGTACAGTCTGACTAACAAAGTTCCTTATCTGGGGCTATGCCTGGGCCTGCAAATGGCTGTTATCGCAGCTGCTCGTAACACCGGTCTTAAAGGTGCCACAAGCGTTGAACTGAATGAGAAGGGCGCTAGTCGGGTCATTGACTATATGGCCGACCAAAAAGATAAAGCCTTCACCGGCGGTTCTATGCGCCTGGGCAACTATCCCGCAAAGCTGGAGCAGGGCAGTTTAGCGCGTCGGGTGTACGGCCAGGAAAATATTATTGAACGCCACCGGCATCGGTGCGAGTGCGCCAATGCCTATCGCCCTAAATATGCTAAGTGGGGGATTAAGGCTAGCGGCCTATCTCCTGATGGGCACCTAGTTGAAATGATAGAGGCTACTGATCATCCCTATTTTTTGGCCACCCAGGCCCACCCGGAATTTCGCTCCCGGCCCAATCGGCCGCACCCCATGTTCTTAGGCTTTATTAAAGCTGTAATTGCTAATAGTTAAATAATCCATTAGCATAAAAGTTGCATGAATGATGCGGGGGGTGTCTCTAAGAAAGTCTTACTGGTAGAGGATGATGACAATCTGGCCAGTGTTTACTCCACACGTCTAACCAGCGAAGGCTACGTTGTCCGCCGGGTGGCCGATGGCGAACATGCCCTATCAACAGCTTTGGACTTTCATCCGGATCTGATTCTTTTGGACTTGATGATGCCGGCCCTGTCCGGCTTTGATGTGCTGGATATCTTACGAAATACTCCTGAAAGCAGCGACATAAAGATTGTGATACTGACGGCTCGCGGACAGAGCGGCGATGTAGATCGGGCTAAAAAACTGGGAGCTGATGACTATTTGATTAAATCGCAGGTGACCATCGCTGACGTGATGGTTATTATCAAAAAGATACTGACCGGCTCAAGCCAGGAACCATCCGGCGGTTCGCCAGAAACTCCCAACGATACTGAAAAATAAGTTTTATTCTACGCTAACTTCAGTTCGGGGAGCACTGCGTCCGGAAAACAGCTTAACTTTGCGGGCGGTAAACTTAACTATTCCTTCACGCGCGGCATGGATGGTGTAGTTTTTGCTCATAAAAGTACCGGGGCCCGGACGTTTGGTCATACCAACCTGGCGGACGATAATATCGCCGGCTTTGACTTTTCCGCCGCCGTGAACCTTGATACCCAGCCGCTGACCGGGACTATCATGGACATTTTTGCTGGCGCCGCCAGCTTTAATCTTACTCATAGCTTGCTTCTATTCTACCAAAGTATTGCAGGCTTCCGTATCAAGCAGGCCGGCTTTGGCCATAGCTACGACCGTGGTCTGGCTCAAGGATTTTCTATCAAGCGCCAACAGCTCCTCGTGTGTAAATCCCTTTTCTCTTAACTGCATTAACGTCCTGACAGTTACGTCATCAGGTGTGTTCCCCTCAATGCAAAGCCCAGCCTCTTCCAGTCCGTTAATAGTATGAATAACGACTGCTCCGGGATCGTCTGCCGGGCCTATGTCTTCGAGGATTCTCGAATATGCCTCTGTAAGGCAACTTCTGTATTCACCATGATCTTTACTCCAGTCGCGCTCTTTTTTGGCCATGATTCTATAACCTCTCTATCACCAGTAGCTGACGGGCTACAATTTGATCCTCACGGCAATAAACCAGCCCGCCCGGATCAACATGCTTAAACTTGACTATACTATAACCCATATCTGTTAATTCGTCAACCAAGGGTAGGAACTTGAAGCGGCGGCTGCTAATTTGCCAAGCCGGTACGGCGACAACCGCTTTACGGTCGGGTTTTAGCTGAGGCCGGAGGTTTTTCAGGAATTTCTTAATGATGGTATTAGAATCTTGGACTATCTTATTTAGCTCACTGGGGGCAGGCAGCTTATTCAGCGGTCTTCCTAAATAAGCCTCAGTTATCACCGTGCTAAACCGCGGCCATAGGTAGCTGGTGGCATCCACGGCTTCAACCATCACGCGCCCCTCGATATTGGGGTATTTGCCAACAAGCCACTGTAAGTTTTTTTTGGTATAGCTCACCAGTCGTTCATCAATATCGGTACCGTATACGCTATAGCCCATAAGCAGTGCTTCTTGGAGTATCACTCCCGTTCCACAAAAGGGGTCCAGTACAATAAACTTTCTTACACCCTCAGCCTTATCCCAACCGTTAGCCTTCATGGGGTCTGGTTGACCAACCGCCAGATTAATCATTATCTGGGCTAATTTAGGCGGCAGCATGCCCACCTTGGCGTCTCGAGCCGGGCGGGCTTGATCACGGGCTCCGTAAGCCTCAATGTCCTGGACGAACATAGTCTGAGCCAGGATGGTCTGGTTCCGGTGCTTGACAAGTACCAGCTCCCAAGCTCCTTTGGTAGTTAATCTATTGTGCAGAACTTGGGCGCTGGAAAGAGCCGCGGCTTTATTGGGCACAACGCGCATGGAGCCTTGCCTACCGGCAGGTAGGCGTCTGGCCGCCTTCTTTACACTTAGGGCGGTTTTATTGATCTGGTTAGGCGAGACATTAAAATCATAGGCGCTAAGACCTAGGGTAAACTTGCCGCTTGCTACATGCTTTAGGTGAACCGGCACCTGCTTTATCAGATATTTTTCGATACCTATCCATGAGCTAGTTGACAGCTCAGCCAAAATTTTGGCGACCTTGATAGTGCCGCCTAGGTTCTTGAAATTGATTTCACCTGCTTCAATGTCCAGCAAAGCCGCCGAGCCGCCGATTGGCTTAATACGCTCAGCTCCGTATAGACTTTCTAGTTCAGACACGCCGAACTCCGGCTGGCGGCCCAAGATCGCAACGGTTCTAGCCTTAAACTCACTCATCCTGAGGTATTATATATCTGTCTATGTCCGAACAGAAAAAAGCCCGCTGGCGGTTGATGCTTACCATTATTACGCTGGCTTTCTTAGCCCTGCTGATTTGGGGCTTGCGCGATGAGATCCGTGAAGTACTTAATGACATTGGCAAAGTTAACACCTTCGCCTTACTACTTTTAATCCCGCTGCAGATCATAAACTACGATGCCTACGTGCGGCTGTACCGTAGTTTTTTCAAAATCCTCGACGAAAAAACTGACTACTGGCCAATGTTTAAGGTTACTAATGAGCTAAACTTCGTAAACCAGATATTACCCAGTGGGGGAGTTAGCGGTATTTCCTATTTCTCAATTCGAATGCGCGGACTTGGCGTCAGCGGCGCTAAGGCGACACTAGCACAAGCCATGAAACTTTTACTGCTGTTTGTAAGTTTTCAGCCACTGCTTATTTTAGGAGTACTGCTTTTAGCGGCCCGCGGACATGCCGGCAGCTTTGTGATGCTGGTGGCCGGCTCTTTAATCACGCTGTTAATTGTAGGGACCGTACTGGGTGTTTACATAATTGAGAGCCGTAAGCGTATCTCATCTACTCTGCTGTTTTTAACTCGAGTTGCCAACGGCTTCATACATCTGTTTAGGCGTCATAGCACCGAGACCATTAACTTGGCGGGCGCCGAGGTAGCGTTCAATAATGTTTACGAAAACTACGTAGTTCTGAAGCGCAATTGGCGCCAGCTGAAATGGCCGTTCATTCACACCATGGTGGCCAATGTCACCGAAATCGCCAAGCTTTACGTAGTTTATCTGGCCTTTGGTGAGCTGGTTAACGTCGGCGCGGTGATACTGGCTTACTCGGTTGCCAACTTTGCTGGCTTGATATCGGTTTTACCGGCTGGTATTGGCATCTATGAAGCTCTGATGACTGGTGTATTAGTGGCTACCGGTATTCCGGCCTCGCTCTCTATACCAGTCACCATTATGTACCGTGTGTTGTCTATGACGATGGTTCTGGTACCGGGTTATTTCTTTTATCATAGAGCCATCAGCAAAGGTTTGGGGCCCAAACCGAGACCTACTTAAGAGTTATGCACGACACTCCACTGACGCCCACTGAGTTTGTAGCGCTGTTTAATCAGACTCTGGAGACTGCTTGGCCGGTGGTGGTAATTGAGGGTGAACTGTCGGATTTTAGGATTTCAAAAAACAGGTGGGTCTATTTTGACCTTAAGGATGAAGAGTCCAGCGTGCGCTTTTTTGGAACAGTCTATAATTTGCCCGGTCCGCTGGAAGATGGGTTGACCGTCCGGGTCGTCGGTGTGCCTCGACTGCATCAGCGCTTTGGTTTTACGATTAATGTCCAATCTATCATCCCGGTTGGGGAAGGAGCTCTAAAAAAGGCCGCTGAGCTGCTGCGTCGGAAGCTGGAAGCCGAGGGCCTGTTCGCACTACAGCGTAAGCGTGCTCTTCCGCCAGTTCCTGAGACAATCGGCTTAATTACCGCCGGGGCCTCAGCGGCTTATTCAGACTTTATAAAGATTATTAAGGAGCGATGGAGCGGTTTGGAAATTCAGCTGATAGATGTTTATGTACAGGGTGAGCAAGCGCCAACCCAGATCGCAGTAGCCTTAGAAACTTTCAACCGGCGGGCCAAGATCCCCGACGTACTGGTCATTACGCGGGGTGGAGGGAGCTTAGATGACTTAGCGGCCTTCAATGATGAACGCGTTGTGCGAGCCGTAGCGGCCAGCCGGGCGCCTACCATCGTAGCTATTGGTCATGAAGTTGACGTCTCACTAGCCGAGCTGGCTGCCGATATGCGAGCCAGTACGCCAAGTAATGCGGCCACCCTGCTTACACCGGACAAGAATCAGGAACTAAAGAATAACCAGCAGGTCCAAGCCGATTTAGCCAAACGGCTTAATACTATTTATGAAGATATAGTAGCTTATGCGGCTCGGAGCTTAGAGAGCATCATGAATACCATTCAAAGACTACTAATTAACGAAGAGTCCCGACTGGACAGCGCTCGCCGCTTGGCGGAGCTCCTTAATCCGCAAGCCGCTCTTAAGCGGGGCTATGCTATTTTGACGGTTGCTAGTCGTCAGGTGATGAGAGTCGGGCAGGTCAAGGTAGGTGATGAGCTGGCAGCCAGAGTATCGGATGGTACAATACAGTCTGTCGTGCGCTCACTTAGTAAAAATGCCAAGACAAAGTAAAAAACTTAAGTCTGCTAAATCCTACCGCCAGATGAGCGCTGAGTTGGAAAAGCTGCTGACTTGGTTCGATGAAGCCGAGCCCGACCTGGACGAAGCGTTGGCCAAATATGAGCAGGTTAACGAACTGATAGCCGATATGGAAGATTATTTAAAATCCGCCCAAATAAAAATTAAAAGGATAAACTCCCAAATACAATGATTGTTGTCTGGTTAACGGTTTTTGCTCTTTTATTTATGTTCAGCTTTGTAATACTGGTCGGCGCGCCCTATGTCCCCACGCTTAGACGTCAGCAGAAGATTGCCTTGGAGCTGCTTGATCTTAAACCGGGGCAGGTGCTTTATGACCTGGGCTGCGGCGATGGCCGATTGCTGGTTGCCGCCGCTAAAGCCGGCTATCGGGCGGTTGGGTATGAGATAAACCCGGCACTTGCGGCTATTGCTTATTTGCGTACGCGGCGTTATGGCGGGCGAGTTAAGGTTGTTTGCGGTAATTTCTGGCGCGCTGATATCTCCGGTGCTGACGCCGTTTTTGTTTTTTTGATAGATCGTTATATGAAACGGCTCGATCACTACCTGAGTGGGCAATTCAAGAATAAACGGGTTAAGGTAGTAAGTTATGCATTTAAAGTTCCCGGCCGGAGGCCGGCAAACGCAGTTAATGCTCTATATTTGTATAACTATGGCCGTCTTGCGCACAGTCGTTGACTCGGTTACCATAAGCGTATAAACATGTCTAAATCATCTGAATCTGGGTTAGCTTCAAGCGCGCTGATTATTGTTCTGCTGGCCTTAGTGTTGGTAGGTTCTTTAGCCTTTGGTTTCTGGGCGTTTTCCGGCCGGCAAGACTACAAAAACAAGGCCGATGTCAAAATAGCGGCGGCTGTCAAAGCCGCCAAAGAAGCGCAGGCCACCGAGCTGCAAAAGCAATTCGATGAGCAGTCAAAAAGTCCCACCAAGTCGTATCAAGGCCCGGTTACTTCCGGCAGTATCGCCTTTTCATATCCTAAAACCTGGAGCGCCTATATTGACGAGGGCACCAATAATCAACAAGTGAATGCTTACTTTCACCCAGATAAGGTACCCGGTTTTAACACCAAGTCGGCTTACGCCCTGCGGGTAGAAATGCTCAACACCGACTACTCCCAAGTTGTAAACACTTTGTCCAAACAAAATAAAGAGGGCGGCCTGAAAGCCTCCGCCTACATACCCCCCAAAATGGTTGGTGTCACCAACGTCCAGCCGGGTACCCGGTTTGACGGCCCTATCGCATCGGACAAAACTGGCGCCATAGTAGTTATCAAAGTCCGAGACAAAACACTAAAGATCTACACCGAGTCCACTGACTATCTTAACGACTTTGACAACGTTGTCCTGCCGTCGCTTACTTATCTACCATAAAATCTCAGCGGATTGTAAAATGTGAAACGTAAATTGCCGCGTTAGTCGGCGGCGAGTATACTAGTTGAAAGATTAGGAAGTTCGAAAAGAGGGTATGGTAAAAAAAAGGGCAGAGCGTTCTTCGGATTTGACTGACTCGATGGCCCTGCTCGCATCCTTGAGTGGTGATTTAGCCCTGCCGCTGTTGCAGATAAAAACGACTCTTGAGGTAGTTGGCAGCAAAAGCAACCTGACCGCCAAGGCCAACGAGCAGCACATAAAAAAAATGCTCCTGGCCTCAGAGACTGGTCTTCAACTGGTCGAGGCCTACCGGCTGGCTCTTAACGCCGACAATGAAATACTACCGTTGGAACCGGTAACTGTTGGAGCAGTTTTGACCGAAGTCGCTCATGAACTTAACGATTACGCCAATCAGTACAAAACAGTTATAGAAGTTGACGTCCAGCCTCGACTGACGCCAGTGCTCGCTCATAGACCAAGTTTAATAGCCGCCATGCAGTGCCTGGGAGCCAGCTTAATACGCGCCCAAGCCGGGATGAGTGAAGAGAAAAAGTACCGACTGATGCTGGGAGCCCACCGGACAGCTGATAATGTGATTACTACCGGCGCCTTTAGTAGTATGACTGGCCTGAGTGACAAGGTTTTACGCGGCGCCCGGGCGTTATCCGGCCGGGCTCGCCAGCCTCTAAGCGCCTTACCAGCGGGTTCTGCCGGCGGTGTGCTAATTGCTGATATCCTGTGCGCCGCCATGTGGCAGCCTCTGCGGGCGGCAGCCCACCGCAATATGCATGGGCTGGCTACCGCCGTGCCGGTTAGCAAACAACTTAACCTAATTTAGGAATGCTCAAATCTCAATGCTCAAAGCTCAATGAATGCTCAAGCAGTCAATGCAGCAATGCATTGAACCATTGGCTCATTGACTATCCATTGACAATCGACACCTGCCCATTGAACATCGGCGCGAGAGGAAACTCGTAGTGTCACAAGTGCTGGTGATTGAAGCCGATCAGGTGCTGGCTGAGAACCTTAAACTAGCTTTGCGTCGGGCCGGACATAAAGCTATTTGGCACCAGGATTTGCAAGCGGCCATTGAGTCTGTTGATGAAGATAGCCCCGAAGTAATCGTTATGGATCTGATCACCGCTGGTCATAGCGGCATTGAATTTTTGTATGAGTTGCGCAGCTACTCGGAGTGGCAATCTTTACCGGTTGTTTTGTACAGCAGCTTGGCTCCGCAGGAGCTGCTGGGGCTAGATCAGGCCTTGGAAGATCTTGATATCTCCGCATTTCACTACAAGCCAAAGTCAACTTTGGCTGAGGTTATAAGCTCCGTGAATGTTCTTGCCGTCCGTGCTTAAGATATGAAAACTATCAAGACCGAGGGTATCATTTTGAGTCGGACTAACTTTGGCGAGGCTGATCGGATAATGATTTTTTTGACTCCGGACCATGGCAAGATCAAGGCTATCGCCAAGGCTGTCCGCAAAAGTACTAGCAAACTGGCTGGCGGCATCGAGCTATTTAGCGTCAGCCATCTGACATTAGTTTCCGGTCGAGGTGAGCTAAATACCGTGATATCCACCAGACTGATAAAACACTTTGCCAACATCGTTAAAGATTTGGATCGTACCAATCAGGGCTACGAGTTTATGCGGCTTATTAATCGCAACACCGAAGAGTCATGTGATAGCGGCTACTTTGATCTGTTGCGCGGTTCATTTGAAGCCTTGGACTACCACAAGCTAGAAGTTAAGCTTATCAGCTTGTGGTTCAACATGCAGCTCTTAAAGCTCACTGGCCATGAGCCTAATCTGCATAGTGACGTTAAGGGTGATAAACTGGCTGATTCAGAGTCCTATGACTTCATTCATGAACGGATGCACTTTGTGCCAAAGCTAGCCGAGGAAGGTGCTTACAGCGCTAAGCACATTAAGTTTCTGCGTCTGGGGTTTGCCGCTGAGAGGCCGGGTGTTCTTGCTCGGGTTGAAGGCCTTCAAGAACTTGTCTCAGCCACCCAGCCGCTAGTTCGTTCGATGATGAAGAACTACGTCCGATAATTATCAGCGGTTCTATGCCGGGAACCGTGTCTCCATAGATGTAATATCTGGGAAGTGCTAAAAAACTATCCATTATTTCGTCTTCGAATATTTTTTGATTACGGCTACTATCTCTTTGCCATTCCACGGGGCTTTATTATACCAGTTGCCTCGTCGGCTATAATTGAACCATGAATGTACTAGTAGTAGGCGGCAGTTCAGGCTTAGGGCTGGAGTTAGCTAAAAAACTAACCGAGGACAGCCACAAGGTTATTGCTACTGGCCGCAATGCGCCAAAAGACAGCGGGCTGGACATCAGAGAGTTTGACCTAACTCAAACCGACCTGCCAAAAGCAATTGATGACTTTGTGAAAGGTCTTCCGCCAATTGACAGTCTGCACTACGTCGCCGGACTTTATCCACCCGGGACAATTACCGACCTCCCGCCTGAGCAGATTGATGCCAGCTTGAGCGTTGGCGGGCGGGGGTTGATGTTCTTTGTGCGTTCTCTGCTAATAAAGCAGGGTAAGTTGGCCCAGCTGATGACTGTTACTTCCACGGTCCAATATGAACCCAGAAAAGGACTGGTGGTTTTTAATTTCGTTAAAGCGGGGGAAGGACATTTTTCTAGCGGTATGGCCGAGGATGAGCGCGTCGGTAAAGTGCTAGTCGTCGCTCCTTCAGTCATGAGAGAGCATGACGATGCTAAAGCGGATAAAGATTTTCTTGATAAAACGTGGGTGGCCGAAACTATTATTGAAGAGCTTGATAAAGACTATAGATTTAGGGCCATCAAGCTACTGCACAAACCGACTCGTGTCGAAATAGTCGAGACTCGATGAAAATCACTGAGGTTTATAAAAAATACAAAATTACCAAGTCTCTTCAGGAGCATCACTTGCGGGTAGCAGCTGTCGCCAAGCAGATATGCGACGACTTAACCGTTCCAGTTGATGCCAAAACTATTATTGAGGCCTGTTTACTCCATGATATGGGCAACATAATTAAATTTGATTTAGACAAAAACCCTAAATGGCTGGAGCCTGAGGGTAAGGATTATTGGAAAACTGTCCAGACTGAGTTTAAGAAGAAATACGGTGATAATGAGCACCAAGCATCAATCGAAATCGCTAAAGAGCTTGGTGCCAGCCAAGATGTTCTGAAATGTATTGGCGCTATCGGCTTTAATAAAGCTGTCCAAAACTCTAAAAGTAATGACTTAGAAGCTAAGCTCTGCGACTACGCCGACACCAGAGTCAGCCCTCACGGAGTGGTCAGCATACTGGAACGGCTAACAGAGGGTCAGCAAAGGTACAAAGATCGTTCTGATAAGTGGATTCTGCCCGGCATGTGGGAAGAGCTAAGCAGCGCTTGCTACAAGATTGAGGAGCAAGTTTTTGCTAATAGTAGAATCAAGCCGTCCGATATCACTGATGAATCAGTCGCTCCAATCATCGAACAGCTAAAGACTTACGAGATAACCGAAACCCGTTAAAATAGTTGAGCTTAGCTCCAACCAAACGGTGTTTCGCCGTCTTCGGCTGGTGGCGGCAGAACAGAGTGTTCAGCAGTACGTCCAAGCAAACGATGAAACAGGCGAGGCCTTAGTTTCTTATGACCGTTTGGTGATGGAAGTATTTGCTCAGGCAAAGGAACATAGCCGCTGTAATAATTTTTCTGTGGAGGCAGCTTAACGATCCACGACTTTAGGTGTCTGGTATCCGGCTCTGGCCAGCCGATTGGTAATGTTGCCTCCTCGCTCCTTGCCAAAGTATTCGATTTAGAGTCAACTAAAGTTGGGTACTCCAACGTTTGGGAGATCTCTGTGCCTCCTGTTGCCACCTCGAACTCACCGAGTATTCTGGCCCGTCTCTCTAAATCTTCGACGCAGCGGCGCGCATTGGCAATATCACGCTGAATACTGGCCCTCTCGCTACGAACCAGTCTGTCTCTCTCCAAGTCTCTCATTCAGCCAAGACTAAATTATATACCACAAAATCCTATATAATTTAGCTAATGGAGAAAAAGGTGACTCTTGAAGATATTGTAAGTTTGGCTAAGCGGCGGGGGTTTGTTTATCCTAGTTCAGAGATTTATGGCGGGCTATCCGGGGTTTATGATTACGGTCCACTGGGCGTAAAGCTTAAGCACAATATCCAGAACCTGTGGTGGAACTCTTTCGTTAGCGCCTGGGACGATATGTACCCCACGGACAGCGCTATTCTCGGTCCAGAAAAAGTTTTTGAAGCCAGCGGTCATCTTGCTGGGTTTAAGGACCCGATGGTCGTCTGCAGTAATTGTCACTCCCAGTTCCGAGCCGACCATGTAGAAGGTGATAAGTGCCCCCATTGCGGTAAGACCGCGACCTTAGGCGAGCCGCGTCAATTTAACATGATGCTCCAAACCCAACTTGGCGCGGTAGAGGGGGAAGGGCAGACTGCTTACTTGCGGCCAGAGACAGCCCAAGGAATATTTACAAACTTTAAGAATGTGCTTGATAGTTTTAGCCCCGATATTCCGTTTGGTATCGCTCAGATTGGCAAATCATTTCGCAACGAGATCAGTCCGCGGGACTTCCTATTTAGAATGCGCGAGATGGAGATGATGGAAATCGAATACTTCGTTCACCCTGATAAGTGGGAGGAGGCCTTTGAGGAATGGAGGGTCGGTATAAAAACCTTCTTTGGCAAGGTCGGCCTGCCGGAAAAGATGGTTCATGAGCACGAAATTGAAGAAGCCGAGCGAGCCCATTATTCCAAACGAACTATTGATTTCGAGTTTGACTATCCATTTGGCCAAAAAGAGCTTATGGGTCTCGCTTATCGTGGGGACTATGACCTAAGTAATCACCAGAAGGTTGCCGGCAAAAGCATGGAGTACCAACCCAAGGACGGAAGCCAGCCGTTCATTCCTCATGTTGTCGAACCTAGCTTCGGACTAGATCGGCTCGTTCTGGCTGTGCTGGTAGCATCATATGCCACCGATGAACAGGGCGGAGAAAAGCGGGTATTCTTAAAACTTCCGGCTGAAATTGCACCCGTTAAAGTGGCGGTCTTTCCGCTTCTAAAGAACAAGCCGGAGTTGGTTAAAAAAGCCCGTGAAGTTTATGAGATGCAAAAAAAAGAGCTCGGGGCTGTGATGTGGGATGACAATGGCAACATCGGTAAACGCTACCGCCGGCAAGACGAAATCGGCACCCCGTACTGTGTTACAGTTGACTTTGATAGTCTCCAAAACGATGACGTGACTGTGCGAGACAGAGACTCAACCCTCCAGGAAAGAGTCAAGATAAGTGACCTCCTTGAAAAGCTCCAATGATATGAAAAAGCGAGTTCTTGTAACAGGCGGTGCCCGAGGAATCGGCAGAGCTATTGTTGAGGAGCTAGTAAGATTCGGCTACGATGTTGTAGCCACTCATTACAAGACTGATGACCTGGTTAAAGGCGCTCAGTATCTTCGTGTTGACTTAACGGACAGGGGGGAGCTCGATAAGTTCATCACACAGGTAGGGAATCGAGAACCAATAGATGTGTTAGTTAATAATGCTGGGCTTTGGCTGGGCAAACCGTTTGAGAAGACAGCCAAGGCAGAACTTTTTGAGCAGATAGATCTTAATTTAGCTGCCCCAACTCGGCTGACACATGGTCTGCTGCCGCTTCTAAAGAAGGCCGAGGCACCATTAGTAATAAATGTTTCCTCACAAGCAGCGCATCCAATATTCCCCGGGGAGGCGGCCTACAGTGCTGTTAAATCAGCATTATCGACTCTGTCTAATGTGTTGCGTACCGAGCTCAACCCACTGGGTATTAGGGTCACCACTTTTGAGCCGTGGGGTGTCAACACTTACGGAATTAAAGAACCTAGCGGAATGGTCTTACCCTCTGAGCTAGCAAAAATAGTCCGCTATGTTATTGAACTACCTGGACATCTTCAACTGGACACAGTCGGTATTAGCCACATCAAGCAATACCGCGGAGGTTATCCCGACTGGATAGAAAAGTAGAGGCAGGGAATACTTAACTAGTCAAGTAATTATGAAACTTTTACTTACATCAAACGGAATTAGTAATCAAAGCATAGCAAATGCCTTAGAAAACCTG
>Ga0155520_134_pt1 | contig 17361 bp, 16 predicted proteins | sample RifCSPhighO2_12_FD_107177 | JGI IMG/M metagenome (GOLD analysis project Ga0155520, IMG submission 107177) | Candidatus Saccharibacteria bacterium RIFCSPHIGHO2_12_FULL_49_19
GCCGCCAGATGGGGGTGGAGGGGGCGGAGGTAGAGGAGGTGGGGGTGGAGGGGGCGGAGGTGGAGGAGGTGGAGGTGGCGGTGGATTCGTAGGATTAACAACCGTGTCATTCCAGGTATTGGTGGTGGTGTTCCAGTTACCGCAGGTAACGTTGACCATGTTGAGTGCCGCATACTGCGTGCAAGCACCACCGGACGAAAAGTTACAATTAGGATCGGAGCCGTCATTGCGCCCGGCACGAAACTTGGCACCAATCACGTCGTGATTGGTGCCAATATCGCCCAGCAGCCCGTGGTTACAGGCGATAAATTCGCCGCCGTAAATATCAACATTATCGGGATTATTTATAGAGTAGAAGAAAGCCCCTCCGGCACCCTGGCAGGTGCTTAGGCCACTTTGATAATTACCCATTTTAATGTTGACAAAAGAGATGTCGGAGCCGCCCTGAATTTGGACTCCATCCTGATGAGCTCCGGAAGCTTGGCGGCCGCACTCGATAATGCCTGTCAGTTGGACGTTCTGCGGACCGGGGCTGGTTCTGGTTTTAAAGGCGTCTTCACCAGGTCCGGTAGAGCTAAAGGGCCCATTGCCTCTGATGTCAACAATTAGGTCAATGGTGTCGGGGTTGCCGTCTCCGGAGCATCCGCCATCCAGCATGACTGCTCCGGCCGAACTCCAAGCACCAGTATTATCAACCACAACTTTCAGCGGTAATGTTCCGTAGTTGGATAAAGGCTGGTTGCAGATAAAGGCTTGGTCAATCCGGTTGATGGTTGTACCAACGTTGCAGTCTGCGCCTCCCAGCGCCCACCCCGTTCGATTCGACACCAAACAGGCGGTGGCCGCGAAGGTCTGCCACAAGAAATAGGCACCAACCAATGCAAAGACACCGGCGAACAATACAAAATTGGCTCTAGAAAACTTGTATGCTTGTTTTAAGCCCGGGGGGTTTTTCTCAGGCATATGATTTTTTTGTTTGACAGTGTGTCCTCTAGTTTTTATATGGCCGTTTGCCATTTTTTGGATGTACCTAGCTACTTCATACCATACTCTGTTGCTAAAAAGCTATAGCGTTTTACAAAAACTGTGGATAAACTCACTCGCCCACCGAAAATCCTCAAGACATTCCAAGACCTGATGGTCACTCGTCACTCAAAATAGGTGAATCTGCGGAACTCCCGCTGGTCGGCCTGAAGGCTGGTCCTCGATTCTACCGGTTTTTCGCTCTTCGCTCTCTCAGTTTTCTCGAGTCTCGCGGATTTTGATGGGCTCACTCAACCGATGGATGAACCCCTTCTATGACCAGACATCGGAGCCAACCTGAGTAGATGTTGTTTAAAAGAGGCGTCTTTGGGCGCAAATGCATGTCCGACGAAGTAATTTAGCCGGTGGCTGAATTACTGAGGAGATCTTTTGCGAGCCTGTTTTTAATCAACAGATATATCAAGTTGGCGACGAGTCTGGGAAGAGAACGGGGTGAATCAATTCTAGCTGCAGCCGGTGGTGGAACCACCCATTCGACAAGCTCAGGGTGGCTCAACTACATCCTGTAGTTGAGCCGCAGGCGGTGCAGACGTAGCAGGAGCCAGCCCGTTGGGTCTGATTGCCGCAGTTGAAGCACAGTGGAGCGTCAGGGTCTAAGGCGGGTTGTCTGGTATCTGCAGGTTTTGAATCGTCAATCGGGTCATCTGCCAGCTCAGTTACGGCATCCGGTTGGGCGGTGCTGGCCGCGATGGTCGCCACCGCTTCAGAAATCGCCGCTTCGGCCTCAGCCACCGCGCCGATGGCCTGCTCTACCGTAGATTCCTGCTGGCTAGAGTCTCCCAGCAAACTGGTTTGGCCCTCCGGTATGTCGTCAATGGTAGCCAAGCCAACCTCCAGCTGATCTTCAAAAGACAGATAAGTCTTGCCTAGCCTTCTGAAAATGTAATCAATGATTGAGCTGGCGGTTCGGATATCCGGATCCTCGGTGATTCCGGCCGGCGCGAAGCTAGTGCTAGTAAAGGCTCTGACATACTGCTTAAGAGGTACGCCGTGTTGTAAGCCGTAGCTTATGGAAATCCCAAAAGCGTCTAGCACCCCGCGCAAGGTCGACCCCATCTTGGAGCTGGAGATAAACAGCTCGCCGGGTCGGCCGTCGTCATACTCGCCAACGATCATGTAGCCCCTAGTTCCAGCCACCGAGAATTTGAAGGTCTTGGAATTTCGGATTCGGGGGAGTTCTTCACGACTGGCCTGGCGAGCCACCGAGGGATCAGTGACAGCCTCAGCTAGGGTTGTCGAGGTACCCTTGACCCCGTCCTTTTTGGCCATGGAAAGCGGCTGGGCAACCTTGCAGTTGTCGCGGTAAATAGCTATCGCTTTGATGCCCAATTTCCAAGCGTCAATGTGCAACTTCTCAACGTCCTCAACGCTGACCTCCTCGGGCATATTAACAGTCTTGGAAATTGCTCCGGAAATGAACGGCTGGACGGCACCCATCATTTTGACGTGTCCAGAGTAATGAATAGTGTTGTCGCCCATACTACAAGCAAACACCGGTAAATGCTCTTCTTTAAGATGTGGTGCGCCAACTATTGTCTTTTCCACATCAATATAATTGACAATATCCTCAACTTCCCCACGGTTATAGCCCAGCGCTTTGAGGGCTCGCGGCACGGTTTGATTGACGATGCTCATGGTGCCGCCGCCAACCAATTTTTTGACCTTAACTAGCCCCAAGTCGGGTTCAATTCCGGTGGTATCGCAGTCCATGAAAAAGGCAATGGTGCCGGTTGGTGCCAGTACCGTAGCTTGGGAGTTTCGGACGCCGTGTTTTTTAGCTAGCTCCACGGCTTCGTCCCACGCCGCGGCGGCAGCTGAAAGTAGGTCTTCAGAAACTAGGCTGGGGTTGATTTTATCCACTTGCTCGCGGTGCATACCCAAAACTTTGTTCATAGCTAGTGAGTCTTTGTCGTAGCCGGCAAACGGCCCGACCTTAGCGGCCATACGTGAGCTGGTGGTGTAAGCATGGCCGGTCATTAAGGCGGTTATAGCTGCTGCTTGGGCCCGGCCTTCATCAGAATCATACGGTAGGCCTTGAGCCATCAACAGCGCGCCTAAATTGGCATAGCCCAGGCCTAGCTCGCGATAAGCCTTGGCATTCTTGGTTATAGATTTGGTTGGATACTCTGAATACCCAACCAAGATCTCCTGGGCGGTAAACACCAGCTCCACGGTGTGCTTGAAAGCTTCAATATCGTAGCTGCCGTCATCTTTTAAGAATTTCAACAGGTTAATGGAAGCCAAGTTGCAGGCCGAGTTGTCCAAGTGCATATACTCGCTACAGGGATTAGAAGCGTTAATGCGGCCAGCGTTAGGCGCGGTATGCCAACGGTTAATGATGGTGTCAAACTGCATGCCCGGATCAGCACATTCCCAAGCTGCCTGAGAGATTTGGCGCATCAGGTCGCGGGCTTTGATAGTTGTGACCACCTCGCCAGTTTTAACGGCTTTCAAGCCCCAATCGCCGTCGTTCTGTATAGCCTTCATGAAATCATCAGTTACCCGTACCGAATTGTTGGCGTTTTGGTACTGGACCGAAAAGGCATCTTTACCATCTAGGTCCATATCAAAACCAGCTTCGGCTAGCGCCCGAGACTTACGCTCCTCGATGGCCTTGCACCAGATGAAATCTTCAACGTCAGGATGGTCGGCGTTTAAAATGACCATTTTGGCGGCCCGGCGGGTTTTGCCGCCGCTTTTAATGGTGCCAGCCGATGAATCGGCGCCGCGCATAAAGCTGACCGGACCGGATGATGTACCACCCGAGCCGCCCAGTCTCTCTTTGCTCGAGCGCAGGGGGCTCAAATTAATACCCGAGCCGGAGCCGCCCTTGAAGATAATTCCCTCCTCCACATACCAATTGAGGATTGACTCCATGGTGTCTTCAATGCCCAAGATAAAGCAGGCACTGGCCTGTTGGGCGCGTTGAGGGGCTCCGATGTTAAACCACACCGGTGAGTTAAAGGCCGCCCGCTGGGTAGCTAATACCATTTTGAGTTCTTCACGGAAATCTTCGGCCTCGGCGGGCGCATCAAAGTAACCATTTTGCAGACCTTCGCGAGTGATGGTATCAACTACCCGATTGATAAGCTGTTTTAAGGAGTGCTCACGGTCATCTTTGCCGGGAGTACCGACAAAATATTTCTGGGCGACTATGTTGATGGCATTTTGGGACCAGCCTTTTGGAAACTCCACTCCTTTTTGCTCAAACACTGCCTTGCCGGTAACCGGGTTGGTTATAGCGGCGTCTGTCTTGGCCCAATCTAAAGCTTGATAAGCCTCGGTCTTTGGTTTGGTGAAAAACCTCTTGACCCCGCTCTTGAGTGCTTGCGCCATGATCTTCTACCCTCCTTAATTTATTTTTTGTTTAGTTTTTAATTTTTTACTTCCCAGCACTGAGCTCTCAAATCTTAAGTGCTGGACTCCCTTAGACTTTTTCTATGCTAGCGCACAAAAAGGCCCAAGGCAATAAGTTAGCCCGTTTTTTTGGTTTTGCCTCTGCTTTTAGGGGTTGTTGGCTGTTTAGCCTGGCGCATGCGCGTTAGTTCGCGCTCAAAACCACCGATATCGCGGAATTTGCGGTAAACGCTGGCAAAGCGTACATAAGCAACTTCGTTAAGAGCCGGGAGTTCACGCATTACCAGCTCGCCGATATCGGTTGATGACACCTCCGGTTCACCGCGGCCGTAAAGCTCACGCTCGATCCGAGCTACGAAGCTTTCCAGCTGCATGGCGGTGACTGGTGTCTTCTCACTGGCATGCTGTAAGCCGGCCAGCAGCTTGTCTCTTGAAAACAGCTGGCGAGTACTGTCACGCTTAATGACAGTTAGGTTGGGTCTTTCCAGCCGCTCATATGTCGTAAAGCGATAACCGCACTTTAGACATTCGCGGCGGCGGCGGATAGCTTCGCCGTCAGCTACGTCTCGTGACTCGACGACTTTGATATCAGTTGCTCCACAGTTACTACATTTCATTCAAGCTCCCCCTGTAAAACAGATGTTTGTTTAAGGTGCAGTCACTACATATAGTGTTCGTGAGACTTATGTTAACTCTAGCCATAGTGTGGTTGCAAGCACTTTTTTGGTGTATTAATTACATGGCCGTATCCGGCTATGCTTTTTTACCCCTCTTAGCCGAACTGTCCTCATCTTTGGGATCATCGTCTGCTTGGTCCGGCATTTGCTGCTCGTCGTCTTCGTCTTCATCGTCCGCCGTGTCAGCGCTATCGTCCTGATCATCATCAGACTCCGCCTCCTGCTTGCCGCGCCGGGTTAAGCGGCGTAAAAACGACGGCTTATCCAGCTCCTGCTCCTCTTCGGCAGCCTTATCGTCAGACGCCTCGCCATCGCTACCGATAGCCCAGATGTTAGGGGTCTCTTCACTGTGAAAATCCTCAGCCCCGGTCTCGGCTTCACCGCCTTCTTTCAACTCCATATCCAGATCTTTCATTGAAGCTTCATCAACCGTTGGACTGCCGCTAAGTTCCTCCTCAGCCGCTCGACGCAAAAGCTCAGCACTCTTGGCACTGCGTTTAGCGTAATAGGATTCATCAAAACCGGTGGCCACCACCGTGACAATAATTTCACCCTCCAGATCGGGGTTGATAGTCGCCCCAAAGATAATATTGGCCTCATCGTCAACAGCCGCAGTGATGGTTTCCGCCACGGTGTTTATCTCGTGCATGGTCATATCGTTGCCGCCAATAACGTTAAACAGCACCCCACGGGCTCCATCCACTGAGACCTCCAAAAGTGGTGAAGAGATGGCCTGTTGAGCGGCTTCCACGGCTCGGTTTTCACCGGAGGCCCGGCCAATGCCCATTAAGGCATTTCCAGCATCAGCCATGACCGTCTTAATATCGGCAAAATCGAGGTTTATCAGGCCATGTACGGTGATAAGATCCGATATTCCTTGAACCCCTTGACGCAAGACATCATCAGCTACCTTGAAGGCCTCCAGAAGCGGGGTCCGCCGATCAATGGTTGTTAACAGCTTGTCATTAGGGATAGTAATTAGGGTATCCACATTTTTAGACAGCTTTTCGATAGCTACCTCAGCATTGCGGCGGCGTTTTTCACCTTCAAAAGCGAATGGCCGAGTGGCAAAGCCAACCACCAAAGACCCGGCCTCTTTAGCAGCTTTAGCAATCAAATGGCCGGCTCCTGAACCGGTTCCGCCGCCAGCCCCGATGGTCACAAACACCATATCGGCGCCGGCTAGCGCATCAGCAATTTCGGCTTCTGACTCCTCAGCGGCCCGCTGGCCGACCGAAGGATCGGTGCCGGCCCCTAAACCGCGGGTTTCTTCTTTTCCAATGTGAACTTTCCTGCCAGCTTTGGAGTGATGCAACGCTTGACCATCAGTATTGATGGCCACGAATTCAACACCCGAAACACCGGCATCAACCATCCGGTTGATGGCCGCACCGCCTGCCCCGCCAACACCAATAACCTTAATCCGGACGAATGTTTCGACAGCTGGTTCAACTTGCGGCATTAACGCTCCCTTTACTCGCTTTAGCTATCAGCTGATAGCCGTTAGCTGATAGCTTTTTTGCGGCGGCCATCAGCTTTGAGCTATTAGCTGTCGGCTGGCGATTGCGATAAATCATTTATAGTCCCTCAAATCAGTTATTAATTATAGCTATGCAATCGCTGTGGTGCAACAAAAATACTCGGGCGGCTAGCGACTGAACAAAAAAATGTTACGTTTCTGTTTTTAGCGCCGGCGGAAACGGCCAATCAAGCTATTGATCGACACATTGACAGATTGAAGAATACCCGGTTGGTTCTCCGAGAAAGTGTGCCGCTCGGCTGGGCCAAGCAGCATATCCAACAGCATCAGCCCTACCGCCGGGGCGTAAATTTGCTCGTCTAAGCCATCGACTACTTTATTAATGTGTCCCCACTGACCGACCCGGGCCGGCAGCTCCAGGACTTCCTTAGCGCAGTCCACAAGTCCGGGCAGCTTAGCGGTACCGCCGGTAAATACTACCCCGCCGGGCAGTTTGCGGGAACGTCGGATACTTTTTAGCTCTTTATCGACAAATTCCAGTATCTCTTCAACCCGTGCCTCAACGATAATACGCATCATTTCTTTATCGAAGCGCAGGGTTTCACCATCCTTCACGAAACTAAGTTCGCCTTTTCCAACCGGGTTGAGGCTGGCGTGTTTTAACTTAACCAGTTCGGCAACATCCAAATCTGACTTTAAGCCAATGGCCAAGTCATTAGTGATATGGGTGCCCCCCATGGGGATGACTGCGACGTGCTCTACCTCACCGTCCTCGATAACCACCATGTTAGTAGTCGCCGCGCCGATATCCAGTACCGCCACGCCGGAGTCACGCTGTTTACGGTCCAAGATAGCCTCAGCGGCCGCTAAAGACGTTACTGTACGATGGGCCGGATGCAGTTGGGCTCGGTCAAAGACTTGCTCTAAGCTCTTCAATGCCGGAGTAGAGGCCACCACTATGTGAGTATCAACCTCCAGTCTTACGCCGTGCATGCCTAATGGATCCTTGATATTCTCCTGACCGTCCAGGCGGTAGTTTTTAGCAAAGACCTGAATAATCTGTTTATTGGGCGGCAACTGCACGATAGTGGCGGCTTCATCAACCCGCTGGCGGTCGTCATCAGTAATCACCCGGTTTGGCGAGCTTATGGCAATAACACCCTTACTGTTAATGCCCTGTACGTGAGACCCGTTGACATTAACCGTAGCGGTCTTTATTTCGCGCCCGCTCATCCGCTCGGCTTCGCCGACGGCCTCAACGATACTGGCTGCGACCTCTTCCACATGAGCAACGTTTCCTTTGCGCATCCCGGAGTTGGCGGCGCTAGAGAAACCAATTATTGTAGGAAGAGCGACATCGGCGGCCAATTCGCCGACCACACAACGGGTAGCGGTGGTGCCAATATCCAAACCGACAAAATACTGTAATTTTTCTTCAGACATTTTTGGTGTTTTGAGCTATACGCCTGAAGTATAACGCTTAAACTTGCCAATCGGCAAGCTCAATTGTCAATGCTCAATGTCCTATGATCAATAAGTTAGCTAGTTAGACAGTCAACTATGTAGCGTCTTTTAGTCGATCGCCTAGGCTCGTCCTGCCAATTTTATCCCAATTGGGTTTTCCGTTCTCGTCTGTGCCTCGATAAATATATGCTCCGCCGTTGAGCGAGTCTTCGTAAGACACATTAAGTTCTGGCATGCTCATGGCGCTAAGAACAGCTACATGCAATCCGCTTAGCTTTCCTTGTCTACCACCATGATACCAAAAGGCGGCTTCATGCAGTGCTTCAGCTGTACGCCAGTGACCTGCTATTGATTCAGGCCTGGAGTTATAACCTCTTACATCTACACCCATTCCGCCTAAAGCCTCAGCTAGACTGTCTGCACTTTCACTGTATAGCTCAAAGCCCCTTTCCTTTTCCATCTCCTTGGTCGTATGGACCGAGAACCTTACGGGCTGGTCCAAGCCTACTTTCATCTCTTTAATAGCGCCAGCAATTCTTTGAGCTACAGAGTCAAATCCATCAAAGTTGGTAACTACAACTAGATGGTCTTGAGTACCATCAAGCTGTTCGGTAACATTCTTCCAATAATTAGCCTCTGCCTCAGCTTGGCGCTCCTTGATAGATAGGGCAGCTAGCCTAGCACGCTCACGTTCACGGCGCATTTCTGGACGTCTAGCGAACAGACGAAGCATGGCTTCTTGTCTCTTGCGTTCTTTGTAGTCACTAATTCTTTCTTTAATTGCCATTTTTTGTTTTTTACAAAGCTGGATGTTAATATATCACACTTATGCTAAAAAGTCAACAAAAACCCGCGAGCTTCCTCCGTAAATTCGTCACCTAAACTTTTCAGAGGAACGTCCTCTGAAATTAAGAGTCAGCAAGCTCTGACTTAATTCCATCCAGCATTTTCTTATGGTCTTGGTAATCTACAATAAATACTGAATAGTCTTGAGGTGTGTTAAACATGTCTAGGATTTTTTTGGGCTTGACCCACTCCGCCTTATACTTACCGAGAAAATACGGAAGGCTACTATAAGAATAATTTTGCCAGTCTCTCGGATTTAGGTGGATATACCGAGAAATATGTTCAAGGTATGAGTGATTTGAGATCAATGAAGCTTTATAGCGGCTTTCAAATAAAGGGCCGCGGCGATTATATGTTTTATTGAAGTACTTGCTATAGCTGGTTAATACTCCTCTCATTAACTTCTGCATAGTGCCTGATTCTTTCTGATATACCAAAAGGTGCAAATGATTTGGCATGAGACAAAAACTCAAGATTTCAAGCTGGCCGTAAAGATGAGGGTACGAAATTCCGTTATTGTCCTTTTGCGACTCGACGGACAAATATCTTTTTAATAAATTAAGAAAAACGGCATAGTCCTTCGGCTCAATAAAGATCTGGCGCTTATCAACGCCGCGAGTATAGATGTGGTAATACCCACCAGCCACATCCTGCTTGAGGATGTTTGGGCTTGGCATAAAAACTTACTATACCACAAAATCTATTTTCAGAGGAACGTCCTCTGAAATATGTAGTTTTAGGTGGTGGTGAGGATTTCGGCGCCGTCGTTGGTAATCAGAACGGTGTGTTCAAAGTGGGCTCCTAGCGAGCCGTCGCTCATAACCGCAGTACCGTCTTTCAAAATGTTGACGTGCCAGTCGCCGAGTGAGGCCATTGGCTCAATGGCAATCGTCATGCCAGCGGACAGTAGCGGTCCGGTGCCGGCCAGTCCATAGTTAGGGATGTTAGGGTCCTCGTGGATATGGTGACCAATGCCATGACCTACCAAATCGCGGATAACTCCCAGCTTATACTTCTTCAGCTCATCCTGAACGGCTTGGCTGATATCTCCAACCCTTGTACCATCGCCGGAGATAGCCGATATTCCAGCCTGCAGCGCCGCGCGGGTGCCATCTACCAGCCGCTTGGACTCCGCTGAGGCGGCTTTACCGGCAATTACCGATACGGCGCTATCGACTATCAGTGATTTATAGCCGACTGTCAGATCGAGCTTAACAATATCACCCCTCCCGAGCGGCTTTTTTTGAGGAATACCATGCACGATGACCTCATTAACTGAAATACACATGACGTCCGGGAAGCCCTCATAGCCCAGTACTACTGGTTTGAGGCTGGCTTTTTTAATTTCGGCTCGAGCTACCGCCGATATATCTGTTGGCCTTAATCCCGGCTCTACCATCGCCGCCAGTTTATCTAAGATAGTGGCCAGCCGGCGCCCGCCTTCACGCATTATCTCAATCTCAGCGACAGATTTTGGCTTCACAGTCATAGGTTTAAGGCCATCGCAATCTTTTTAGCATCCTCTTCGACTGGTCCTTCACCGTCAATCTCAACTACCTTATAGCCTTGCTCTTTGAAGTAGTTAACCACCGGTAAGACGGTCTGTTCAAATTCAGCCAGTCTTTTTTGTATGGCAGCGATAGTATCGTCCGGCCGTCCCCGAGAAAGCAGGCGCTTTTCAACGGTCTTCTTAGAGACCACCAGATGTACGACGGCCGTAAGCTTAACGTGTCCAGACTTAATTTTATCTACCAGCCAATGAGCCTGAGGCATGGTTCGCGGGGTACCGTCTAGGATCAATTCATTACGATCGGCTCCCAGTCGCTTGAACTCAGTCTCTAACAAGGGAAACAATACGTCATCTGTTAACAAATTACCGCTGAGCATCTTTTTTAAAACCTTAGAGTCAACTAAATGGTCTCTGAGCAATTGTCCAGTCGATAGCCATGGACAGCCCAATTTTGCCGCGAGTATCTGGCCCTGGGTACTTTTTCCGGCACCAGCGATACCAACGATTATTATCATTGAAGCTTTTCTTTGACCAACCTTGCAACGGTTGCCCCATCAGCGGCGGCACCGGCCTCGGCCTTGACCGCACCGATCACTTTACCCATGTCAGCCATAGCCGAGGCATTAAGAGCAGAAATATGCTTATCAATCAGCCTTGAGAGCTCCTCATCACTCATTTGAGCCGGCAAATAAACCTCAATGGCCGCTTTTTCAGCCAGCTCTTTGTCGGCACGATCAAGCTCACCGGCCTTTTGGTAAAGCTCCGCGGCTTCGGTGCGCTTTTTGGCTTCACTCGCTAAGATTTTCTGAGTTTGGTCATCACTAAGGCCTGTTTCCTGGGCGCTTTGAGCGATAGCCGCGTTGTGCAAAGCACTTTTAAGACCTCGCAGTGTCTCGGCCTTATCCTTATCGCCGGCCAGCATGGCGGACTTCAGATCAGTGTCGATCCTCTGTTCGATATCCATGGCAATAGCTCCTACCTACCGAGCTTTATCTTTTTGGCTTTGGCGGCTTTACGCTCCCGGCGCACAATTGCCCGGCGGCGGCGTTCCGGCTTACTTATCGGTTTCTCAAAAAACTGACCCTGCTTGGCCGATGCTAACACCCCAGATTGCTGGACCTTTCGCGAAAAGCGGCGCAACAAGTTCTCTACCGACTCTTTAGAGTCTTTTCTAGTAACCGTAATCATATCTGTCACATATTACGCTAACAGATACGAAAATGCAACCAGAGCTTATAGCTTGGACGGAGCGCCAGGCGGCGGCGAGCAGCGGACTGAGCTGTACAAAGTTAGTACTGCGAAGGAGCAGTCGCAGCCGGCGACGCAGCAATCCGCCAAGAGGGCTGGCGGAGTGGCCAGCTCTTCTAGTCAGCAGGTCAGCCTGCCTATAAGCTCTGGGCGTGTTGGCGGCGCTGTTGAGCCATACGTTGACTCTTCAACACAATACTCTGCAGTTCTTTGAAAATTGGGAAGTGTTTGTTGGTGTAGTAGATCTTGGTGTTGCCCTGGCGCTCGCTTATCAGAAAACCGATCTTTTCCATACGCTTGAGCTCACGCTGGATGTTACCGGCGTCTTCTTTAATGAGCTTAGCCAAACCCCTGACGTGGGTTTTAAAGTCAGGATACTTGGCATAGACCACAATTATCTTGCGCCTCACCCTAGATGTAATGAAGGTATCTAACATAATTAGCGTAAGCACCTCTATTGTTATTCAAACAACGCTAAGCAGTAGTATAGACCAGCCGTGTCGAGCTTGGCAAGAAAGAAATTCGGGATTTCCTAAAACACTTAACTAGTCAAGTAATCCAATACGCTGGGTTAAGATAAAATGTAGATGTGAAATATTATGAGGTGCTGATTGCCAGTAAATCTTTCCGAGGTGAGGCCTTGACCTACTCATCTGAAAATGACTTGCCTCCTTTAAGTGTGGTGTCAATTCCCCTAAGAAACAAAAGTGCCACTGGTTTTGTTGAGAAGGCTGTAAAAAAGCCCGGCTTTGCCGCTAAAGCCATCAAAAACCGCCTTAGCGAGCGATCCCTGCCCGTCCACTGCATAGAGCTGGCCCGCTGGATAGCCGATTATTACACCTGTAGTTTGGGCGAGGCCTTACGCCAATTCGCCCCAGCCCAGCCAATTACCAGTGGTGAGTATCAAAGCGATGAGCCGGTCCGGCCAGCCGACTTAAAACTGGACCTTAGTTTACCGCTGTCTAAAGATCAGAAAGCAGCTATTGAGCTAATTAAGAAAGGCAAGCAGACCACCACCTTGCTGCACGGTGATACGGCAACCGGCAAAACCCGGGTTTATCTGGAGCTAGCCAAAGATAACCTAAAAAACGGGCGGTCGATTATCATCTTGACGCCAGAAATCGCCCTGACCGCCCAGCTGGAAAAAGTCGCCCGGACCTTAAGTCAGCCGGTTTACGTTCTTCATTCGCACTTGAGCGCCGCCGCTCGCAAAAAGATCTGGCTGGCAATTTTGGAGACTAATGAGCCGGTAATCGTAATCGGCGCCCGCTCAGCGCTATTTGTGCCGTTGCGTGATGTTGGCCTAATCGTAGTTGATGAAGCCCACGAACCGGCCTACAAACAAGACCAGTCGCCGCGCTACCACACCAGCCGGGTGGCCAGCCGGCTGGGTGAATTGAGCGGCGCTCGGGTGGTGCTGGGCACTGCCACGCCAAGTGTCGCCGATTATTATTTAGCGGACGTCCGGCGGGCCGTGGTGCATATGAGCCAGCCGGCTATTGGCCGTATGAAAGGGGCGGCTACCAGTCAAGTTACCGACCAAAAAGACCGTTCCGCCTTCAGTCGGAGCAAATATCTTTCCAATCTGCTGATTGATGAAATAAATACAACTCTGTCAGCCAAAAAACAGATTATGATTTACCTCAACAGACGTGGCTCAGCCCGTCTAATGATGTGCCAAAAATGCGGCTGGCAGGCCCTTTGCCCGCACTGCGACCTGCCGTTGGTGTACCACGGCGACGAGCACCAAGCCCGTTGCCATACTTGCGGACGCCGCGAGACTCCGCCGACCGCCTGCCCGACCTGCGCTAACCCGGACATCGTATATAAAGGCATCGGTACCAAAGCGCTTCATGACGAACTAAAAAGGCTTTTTGGCCAATCTAAGATTGCCCGCTTTGACAGCGACAGCCTGCGTGGCGAGCGACTCAACGAGCAGTACGCCAAGCTGTATTCTGGATCGGTTGACATCATCGTCGGCACCCAAGTCTTGGCTAAGGGACTGGATTTGCCGAAGCTTGGTTTGGTAGGCGTAATCTCTGCCGACACTGCTATGGCTCTACCGGATTTTTCCAGCGAAGAGCGGTCCTTCCAATTGCTTTATCAAGTAGCTGGCCGGGTTGGCCGTGGGCATGGCCCGGGTAAAGTTATCGTCCAAACCTATCAGCCTGAGAGTCCGGTGATTTCGGCGGCGCTATCCAGAGATTACCGCAGTTTTTACCAGTACAGTTTGGTGCAGCGTAAACAGTTCAGGTTTCCACCCTTTGCCTATCTTTTGAAACTATCGGTTAAGCGCGCCACCAGTGCCGGCGCCAGTACGGCTGCTAACAGACTAAAAGACCAAATAATAAATCAAAAACTGCCAGTTGAAGTCATCGGTCCCACGCCGGCCTTTTACGGCCGCCGCGGCCGCTATCATTACTGGCAACTAGTTGCTAAAAGTAAAGACCGCAAAAACTTGGTTGAGATTGCCCGCTCCGTACCGGCTGATTGGCGCATCGACTTAGACCCTATTAATTTGCTTTAGCAAATCTTTTCGCTCAGATATACTACCCCTAAGATATGAGCGAGAAAGACCTGATTATCACCTTGCCGAATAAGCATTTACGCCGCCATTCCCAAAAAGTTGGCGTAATTACAGATGAAGTGCGCCGAGTTATCAAGGATATGAAAGCCGCGGCTATTGACTGGGAAGACAGCCGGCCGCATGAAGTAGGCGTGGCACTGGCGGCCATTCAGATCAACCGACCGCTTAAAATCATCGTTGTTCGAAACGACTTTGACAAAAAAGAAGATAAGACCTTCAGCATCTTTATCAATCCTCAGATCGTCAAATTGGAGGGCAAAGTTGAAGAGGATTTCGAAGGCTGTCTGAGCGTCTCGGATATCTATGGCAAAGTTCCCCGCTACACTAAAATACGAATGCGGGCTTTGGATGAAAACGGCGAATCGGTCCGGGTGCGGGCCGAAGGCTTTTTAGCCCGGGTGCTGCAACATGAAGTTGACCACCTAAACGGCACCGTTTTTATAGATCATATAGAAAATCAGCCGGAGGCCTTTTATAAACTTAGCGAGCAAGGTAAATTAGAGCAACTTGATTATGAGCAGGTCCGAGCGTCTGGTATTTTTCGGGACTGATGGTTTCTCAACGGCCATTTTCCAGCGACTAATAGCCGCTGACTGGCCAGTAGTCGGTGTGGTTACTCAGCCAGACCGGCCATCCGGCCGCGGCCAAAAAAAGGTCGCACCACCCCTTAAAGTTATTGCCGGTAAATACAAAACAAAGGTTTTTCAGCCTGAAAAAGTTGGCAAAATTATATATGAGCTGGCAGCTTTGGAGCCTTCACATGGCATCCTAGCGGCTTACGGCCAGATCGTTCCTCAAAGCTTGATTGACATCTTTCCGGGAGGAATCATCAACGTCCATCCTTCTCTACTTCCTAAATACCGCGGCGCTTCGCCGATTGAGGCAGCCATTTTAGCCGGCGACCACACCAGCGGCATATCGCTGATGGCCCTTAACGCCTATATGGACGAGGGGCCGGTTTACTCCCAAAGGGGGGTAGTTTTGACCGGCGAGGAAACTCAAGGGAGTCTATATGAGCGGATGGCCGAAATTGGCGGCGCGTTTCTGGTAGAAAAGCTTCCCGCTATTGCGGATGGCAGTCTGCAACCTAAACCCCAAGATAACTCCAAGGCTACCTATACCAAGTTGCTCAAGAAAGATGATGGGGTGATTGACTGGACCAAGCCGGCCGAAATTTATGAGCGCCAGGTCCGAGCTTACTGCGTTTGGCCCAAAAGCCGAGCTAAAATTGCAGGATATGAAGTGATAGTAACCAAAGCCCGACTAGCAAGAGACGAGAACAACGGCCAACTGGTTATGACCTGCCGGCAGGCAGGCAGGAATGCCGAACCCACTTACTTAGAAATTATCGAGCTAATCGGCCCCTCCGGCAAACACATGTCCGGCAGAGACTTTTTGCACGGCTACAAAAAGTAAATAGTCAATGTTCAAGCGTCAAAGTTCAATGAATGATCAATATTTTTAATGCAGCAATGCATTGAATCATTGCCTCATTGACCATTCATTGACTGGTGAGCATTGACAATTGAACATTAAGGAGCTGGAGGCTGTTGTTCAGTGCCCACTTCGTGGTGAGTAGCCTCTAGGATCTGCGGGGCCTGGGCTTTTATCTCGTTCTTTAGTTTGGCCAGCTCGTCAGCTACTACCTTCTTATAGTGCGGAAAGTTGGTTTCCAGCCAGTTCAGCGCGCCTTTCTCATCATTTTTATCTATAAAACTTTCAAACTCGTCTAGCTGAGCATCGGTCATCTGCTCGGCTAGATTCATACCGACCCTAAGCTCCAAGGTCTCATAAATATGGGCCAGCATCTTATTCTTCTCGGCTGCTGGCAGATCACCCAGTCCTAGCTCAATTAACAGATTATTGTCCAGCTGAAACAAAGTCGTTTTTTCCCCTTCTGCTTAAGTAGTTTAACACCAACGAACTGGGCAAAAAAGCCACAAGCGCTCCCTTCCCTAAAGGCGGTATTGCAAACACTACTAAATTAAACTACTATTACCCTGGGTATTAGGTGAAAATCAAAAATGATTGAACAATTTGTAAAAGAACTACTAAAGGAGAAAGCCCTACCCGGTAATCTTGAGCCGGCGGTTTATGACCGCATGGTAAAGGATTTGAGCACTAGGGTAACAGATCTTATAAATAGGCGCTGTATTGAGTCAATGAGTCCGGAGCAGCTTAAAGAATTTGAAGACTTAATGGACAAACATCCCGGTGATATAGGGATTTTACAGAATTTCGTGAATGAGCATGTGAAGAACAAGGAAGGCATAACTAGCACAGCGCTACTGGAATTTCGTTCTCTATATCTAGGTACAACTTAAATTATATAGGTCATGTCGGAAACTATAGCCCCACCAGCTCCTACCGCACCGGAGGAAGAATTAGACAGTGATTTAGAGAAAAAGCTGGCTGTCCAGGTCGTTGATGTATCGCATGGAGTTGCCTCCAACGCCGTCGATTCCGCCGAAGAATATATCCGGGAACGGACTCACCAGCGTGGGATTAGAGGGATCCTACGCAAGATTTGGCACGGCAATATTGCCCGTGATTATTATCGTCAACGCGAGATCGGACGAGGCCGAGCGGAGATCGTCGAAACCGGTAATCTCTACGCTTTATCTAGCGGCTCGCAGGCCGAGCACGATGAGGCCGTCAGTGCCATCGTAGATAGATTTGCCTCCGACTATGACTTGCTCCATGAGGGGGAAACCAATCAGTCATTTGAGGATACCGAAAGAGGCGCCGGATTAGCCGCTAACGTTAAGCAGCTGATTGGTTCCTTTGCCCGTGGAGAGCTGGATTACGATTCCCTAATTGAGGAACGGACTCGTATCTTAGCTGAGTTCGGACAGCAGGCTCATCCCAACGACCGCGAAAGGGGCCTACTGTACGCTGACAACATTTTGGAAGTAGCCGCTAACGCCCGGGTGGCTTTCGAGCACGGTCTAGGTCTGGAGCGTATCGACGCGGCGATTAGCGGCCGGCTGGGTGAGGCCAGGGTTGGTGTTCGAACCGAGGCTCATCTTACCCGGACCGATCGAGTCATGGAACGGCTTTACAGCAGCCGCGCCGGTAGCTTAGTCAATGAAACGACTCTCGGAACAGCTTCGGTAATCGCCTTAAGTGCCGCCAAGTTAACTACCAA
>Ga0155520_138_pt1 | contig 13404 bp, 12 predicted proteins | sample RifCSPhighO2_12_FD_107177 | JGI IMG/M metagenome (GOLD analysis project Ga0155520, IMG submission 107177) | Candidatus Saccharibacteria bacterium RIFCSPHIGHO2_12_FULL_49_19
AAATCCCTATCTGAAAGCCAAACACTCTTCTGTACCTGAATAAATTGCCACTCCTTTAAGACCTGGCGAAACTTGCGCCGTGTATCAGTTCGGTCTTCTGGGATATCAAAAATGACCATCAAATAGGACTTGCCTCTTAGCTTTTTGGCCACAAAAGGAGCTATCTTGTGCCGACCCTGCTCGGTAAGTCTGATTATTTTCTTATTCAGTTTTATGAGCTGGTCTTGTTGAGCGCGATAGTAAGCTGACTCCAGAGTTGACCGCTTATAGCGTGAAACTTTCTCGAGCTCCCTAAAAAATTCTCCCGGCTTAAAAGCTAGTAACATATTGGGTTTAGAATATGGAATAAGTCCAATTAATACGTACGCCAGCGGGGATCGTTCTCTTAGCAGTTTCTTTGATCCGACCATTTTCCTACCGATAGACATATTCTTTCAAATAATGCCTGATCAGGCAAGAAATGAATATTTGTTAATTGTCATAATTAGCCAACATATATTAGCCAACATATGCTGTGGTTGACTGTGGTTTCTCTTCTTTAGCGGCCAGCTACGGCGTGGGGGTTGTCGTAATTTTCAAAGCCCTCGTCGGGGAGCTCACCAACCAACTGGCTAATAACATCTTCAAAGGTCAAAGTCCCCACGATTTCCTCGAAATTGTTAACCACAACTAGGAGATGGCTGCGGGTTTTAGAAAATGCTAAGAGAGCGTCACTTAAGCTTTGCCGCTCATTAATGTAGGAGACCGGCTTTTTCATCACTCCACTGACCTTGCCGCCCTCGGTTACGCCGATAATATCCTGAAGATATAGTATGCCGATAATTTCCGGCGAGGAAGCCTTCGCGGAACCCTTGACCACCGGAAAGCCGGTCTGACCGCTGTCGTGCAACTCATCCATTAGATGGGGTCCAACCGGTTCGCTGGCCTCGACAAGCTTGACTTTGCGGCGCGGCCTCATGACCGAGGCCACAGTTTTATCAGCAAAGCTCAGAGCGGCTAGAGCGGTTTGCAGGTCAGAATGGCTGATCCTATTGTCAACTTGAGTACCTTGGCGCTTGATGAGCGCCAGCAGATCTTCTTTTTCATAAGCTCGGGTATGCGGACGTTTTGGCTTTGATCTTGATACCATTCTTAGTCGTCGAAATAGGGGATCCATAATCACCAGCAGCCAGTCCGCCGGGTAGGCCAGATATCCGGCTAGTGACCAGTGTACTTTGCCGCTCTTGCCGTTAGGGTCCTTTAGCCAGACCAGCAGACTCAATACAAAGACGAGAGCTACCAGCCACCAACTAATTGCGTAAGCAGCCAAGACGCTGCCAATGAAGCTAGCTATGACCAACAATCCTAAAAATATGTCCAAAGACCGGCCGTAACCTACCAATTTGTAGATAGAGGCGGATTTGCTTTTTTTGTCGGCGCGGGCCTGGCGCCTTAGCTCAGCCGGCGGCAGAGCTTTAACAGCTCCTGCCAGAACCACCGACGCTAAAAAGACCGCTAAAGATGATAAAAACACCAGCACATCTATATTTTACACGCGTGGTATGCTGGTAGGCAGAGATGGATAAACGATTCATTGCTATCCTGGCTGGGATAATAATAATCTTGGGCGGCATATTTGTCGTAACCAAGAATTCCGGAGACAACGGCAATGGGGGCGGCAACTCCAACGCTCAAGCGACCAGTCATATCAGCGGCGAGGGACAAGCTAATGTTACATTTATAGAATATGGAGATTTCCAATGCCCGGTTTGTCAGGTCTACTACGGCCCACTCAAAGAAATAAAGGCTAAATACGCCAAGGATATCTTTTTCCAATTTAGGCATTTACCGTTGACCAGCATCCATCAAAATGCTTTTGCCGCGGCCCGCGCCGCCGAAGCCGCCAGCCGGCAGGGTAAGTTCTGGGAGATGCACGACAAACTCTACGAGAACCAAAGTTCCTGGGCCAGCTCCTCTAACCCGCTTAGCGTATTTAAGGGCTACGCCCAAGCTATTGGACTAGACGTATCAAAATTTGAGAAAGATTATGCCAGCGAAACGGTTAACGATGCTATTAATGCCGATGTCGCGGCTTTTGAAAAGACCGGCCGGCCGCAGTCCACTCCAAGCTTCTTCCTGAACGGTAAACCAATCGAGAATACCGAGCTGACCGATCCATCGACCGGCTCGCCAAGCGTCGATAAGATATCGGCTTTGATCGACAAGGCCATTGCCGAGTCTAAACAGCAGTAACTACTTAGCTACCCGAACTGTAACTATCTGCGGCATCGTCTCTACAGCCACTACTTTAATTGACATTTTTGCCCCTTTTTATTTGTGATTTTTGTTTTACGGCAGTCTCTCGCGGCAACCACGGTAAGTGCTTAAGACTATTACACATGCTTGTGCTTAGTGTCAATGCCTTATACCATTAGGCTTATACATAAATATGAGCCGTGGCCAAAGATAAACACCTCATTGAAAAAATTGCGGAAGCGCCGGCTTCGGCACTAGATAATACGATTACTAAAACTGAGGAATTGGCCGATAGTTTGCCAACCGAACAGACTATTGCCAGGATTAAAAATACTAAAGATAAGACCAAGGAATATTGGCACAATCTCGGGCCGGGCCTGACCACCGGAGCTAGTGACGACGACCCCTCAGGAATTGCGACTTATTCGCAAGCTGGTGCCCAGTACGGGTATCAATTACTGTGGCTGAGTGTCTTTACTTTCCCACTAATGTCGTTTGTGCAGGAAATGTGCGCCCGAATCGGCTTGGTCACCGGCCGGGGGCTGGCTGGCAACATCCGCTCTCACTTTTCCAGGCGAGTCCTGTATTTTTGTACTGTCCTGCTGTTTGCGGCCAACACTATTAATATCGGTGCTGACCTGGGGGCCATGGCCAAAGCTACCCAGCTACTAAGACCGGAGTTAAACTTTTACTCCCTAGTTATCTTCTTCGCGCTATTTTCGCTGGCCCTGCAGATTTTTACACCCTATGCCCGTTATGCTAAATACCTGAAATGGCTGGCGCTGGTGCTGCTGGCCTATGTGGCCTCGGCCATTTTGGCAAAACTTAACTGGAGCGAGGTTCTATCCGCCGCGTTCACCCCGTCTATTGAGTGGAGCAAAGAGCAAATCATTCTGATCTGCGCGATCTTAGGCACCACTATTTCGCCGTATCTGTTTTTTTGGCAGACTTCCCAGGAAGTCGAGGAACAGATTGTGGAAGGCAAGACTTCAATCGCTTCGCGACGGGGCACCAACCCGGCGGAGCTTAAAAAAATGCGTACCGATGTCTGGAGCGGTATGCTGCTGAGTAACATTGTAATGTTTTTCATCATCGCGGCCTGTGGAGCGATACTCTTCCCGCAAGGTATTACTAATATTGCTACCGCGTCCGATGCCGCGGAAGCTTTACGGCCGTTTGCCGGCGAGGCCAGTTACTGGCTGTTTGCGATTGGCATTATTGGCACCGGTTTGCTGGCCATTCCAGTACTAGCCGGCGCGGCTAGTTACGGACTAAGCGAAGCTTTTGGTTGGCGGGAAGGCCTGAACCGCAATCTGCACCAAGCCAAGGGCTTTTACGGGGTAATGATCTTTTCGGTATTAATCGGTCTAGCCATCAACTTTACCGGTATCGATCCAATCAAGGCTTTGATTTATGCGGCGGTTATCAATGGAGTAGTAGCGGCGCCAATTCTGGCATTGATTGTTCTATTGAGCAGTAATAAGCATATTATGGGCGAGTGGAAGAACCGACGCTGGCTGACTGGAGTTGGCTGGGGAGTAGTTGGTGTGATGGCCTTAGCCGGTGGCGCGGCAATCTTGGCTCTGTTTTAACCAAAACCATTTTTCAGGTTAAAATGAAGTCGAGTGGATAACGTCTTTACTGGTCTGAGTCTGATATTGGTGCTGGCCACTGCCATTGCCTTAATCATGCGCCTAATCGGCCAGCCGCTGATTATCGGCCACATCATCACCGGAATCCTGGTTGGGCCGGCGGCCTTTAACCTTATAACTTCTCCGGAAACTTTTCAGAGTTTCTCAGAAATCGGGGTGGCCCTGCTTCTGTTTATTATTGGTTTGGGGCTGAATCCCAAGGTCATCAAAGAAGTCGGCAAGGTAGTTGGTGTAGCCGGCGCTTCGACTATTATCTCCACGGCGATTATCGGCTGGGTCGGTGGCCAGCTGATGGGATTGTCTTCATCCGAAGCCTTGATACTGGGCGTAGCCTTCTCGTTTTCATCAACCATTGTGGTCTTAAAACTTTTGAGCGATAAACGCGAGACCCAGCGGCTGTATGGCAAGATTGCCATCGGTATGACGCTGGTTGAAGACATCGCCGCCGCAGTGGTGATACTATTGCTGATTGCCCGCGATGAGGCCGGCGGTTTTGCCCTCGGCGCCCTGATATTCTTAGCTTTTAAGGGCTTGCTGGCCGGTTTGATTATTTACCAGTTCAGCCAAAAAGTACTGATACTGCCCAGCCTCCAAAAAACGGTCGCCAACTCCCAGGAGTTTCTGTTTTTATCAGCCATCAGCTGGGGTTTTGGCATCGCGGTATTGTTTGAACAAATTGGCTTCTCGCAAGAAGTCGGTGCCCTGTTCGCCGGTATCTGCTTAGCTTCCCTGCCTTACGCCCAAGAAGTCAGCTCGCGGTTGCGCCCTTTGCGTGATTTCTTCATTGTGCTGTTCTTTATAACCCTCGGCTCGCAACTGCACCTTGATGCTGTCGGCGAAATGTTGCCGGTCATTCTAATGGGTCTTGCTGTGGTAGTTTTGCTCAAACCGCTAGTCGCTTTAATCATCGTGTCATTAGCCGGCTACACCAAGCAGACCAGCTTCAAAGCCGCCGCCATGCTGGGCCAAGCCGGTGAATTCTCGATAATTTTCATCGGTTTGGCTCTCAGCCGCAACTTGATAAGCGAGCAGCTTCTGACCGCCATGACGGTCATCGCTTTGGTATCCATTGCCGCCTCGACCTACATCATCACCTATCTGGATAAAATCTATAAACGCTTAGAGGAACAACTGCAGATTTTCGAACGCGATAAGGCTCGTCCAGATGCCGATCGCAAGAAGCGCTACGATTTGGTACTGTTTGGCTACCAAAAGGGCGGGCACGAATTTCTGCGGGCTTTTGTGCAGCTCAAGCGTCCTTACGTGGTGGTTGATTACGATCCCGAGATGATCGAAGTCATGGAACACAAAAAAATCCACTGTATTTTTGGCGACGCCGCTGACCCGGAACTGTTAGAAGAAATTGGTTTGGAAAATGCCAAGCTGATTGTCTCGGTGATGTCCGACCGTAATACCAACATGCTGGTATTAGACTGGCTCAATCATCACAATCCGGATGCCGCGTTTATATGCATGGCCGACACCCCCAAAGAGGCCACTGAACTTTATGAGCTGGGCGCCAGTTACGTGATGCTGCCGCACTTCATCGGCAGTGAGAAGGTCAGTTCGTTTGTGCGCCGCTCGCGCTTATCTAAGACCGAGTTTGATGCTTACCGCCAAAAACACATCGAGCACTTAAAGAGTCACGATAATATACTTGATGAGCCAGCTCGGCCCAAGAATCACAAAAAACTAGGCCACACCATCGTCGAGAACATTGCCGAACTAACCAAGGTAAAATCTACCAAACCTAAGTCTTAGGCGGATTTTTAAAGCTTTCGAAATACCGAGGTAGAGAACTGACCACGAAGTCTGCCAGACCCATGACCTTATCTTTAGCTTCGGCCAGACGTTTACCTCTCTTTATAACCTGCCCGCAGACATCTTGAACGTGACCGCAGTCATAGCATCCAATTTTGTCACCTTCCCGCCAAGCCTTTACAGTCTTGCCAGTCTTAGGTTTCTTTAAGCAGTTGGGACACCAGCTGGATTCAAATTCCTGATGGCCGGCAATCTGCAGAGCCGATGCTAATTCTTGGTCTGTTCCAACTTGGGAAGCACCCCCAGGACAATCCCCGCTGTGAACAATATTATTCTCAACTGAATAAGCTCCGGCGGTGGCAAGTTCACTGTAATTATCTTCACCTAACTCATTGGCCTCTGCCAACTGGTAGGTTTCCGGTTCTCCAAAAACATATTGCGGGATGCTGCGTTCGCGCAGATAGTCCATAAAGTCCCTAGCTTGGCCTTCGCTCAGCGGCCTTTGCCAGTAAATCTGCAGGGGTGGCGGCGCATCCTCAGCATCGTAACTCTGCCTTAGCCTCATAACCAGCTTGGCTAGCTCCGGTGTAACCACTTCCACGTTTAATGAACCAGCAACCGCAGCAACCGCTTCCCGATAAAGCTCCCAGGCTTTAGGTTTAGCCTCAACTGCGGCTATTGCTTCCTCATAAGTCAGTGGATTCTCAATGCCGAAATGGTAAGGCAAGCCGGTCTTTTGCTCCATGCGGCTGTCGTGGATATTTTTATGAGCGGCGGCGGCCTCCTGCCCGTCTGTATAGTCCAAAAAATCAAGCTGAGATAGCTTTGCCATTGATGAACTATAATCTCCACCCCTTACGCCCATCCTCTGGTCGTTGGCTTTTTGATCTTGCAGTGTTGTATTGTCCTGAGAGAAGGCATGCAGACATATTCCTTCCTCGGTTGGTTCAAAGATCCATACACTGGCCATGGCCCGCTCCGGCTTAAAGTTACCCAGTTTGGCAATTTCGGAGCTCACTTCCTGCTCCTCAGGGCACAAAGAAATCAAGCGGACGCACCTTGGATCGCCGCTCTGGCGCCAGTCAATTAACATATCGGGGTGTAGCTCCTGAACTTGGGCTCGCTGGTAGTGATATTCAAACCGGCTGTCCAGCCGGGCATTATTAGCGGCGGCCTCCAGTCCATTAGTCGTAAGTTCGCGAAGCGATAGACCGGTATCGGAAATCAGATCGTTATCTTCAAGATGGAAATGCCAAGTTTTGTAATAATGCCTTTCCTTGTTGGCGTGGCCGGTTCGCTCGCCTATATCACTGTGAAATTCAGTGCGGATTTGATGCTCTATGCTGCTTGGGTCACCACCTTCCATGAGCCGCCAAACATGCGCTAAAGAATCGTTAGACAATTTCTCATGAATAGCCAGATGCCCCAGCTCGTGCTGGTGGTCCGGGCGGTTAAATTCTGTAAGCTGTCTGGCTGTCTCGGCCATTAAAATACCCCCTACCGAACAGGGGGCGAAAATGCTTGGTATGCCAAGCATTTTGCTCCTGCTCGGGAGTCTCTGAGCTGTATCGGGCTTTAACCGTTGCGGCACAGCGTTGGAATTTCACCAACTTCCAGCGTTTTTGATTGTTAAGTATATCTATAATAACAGAACATAAATGGAATGAGTTTCTTTCACGATTTTAGCTCCCGAGTTATTGCCGACCGTGACTGATACTTAAGCTTGGGGGAATACAGTCACCTCATTACCCTGCTCATCATCAAAGATAATTGGCAGGCCGGTTAGGTCGGCGTTGTTTTGAGCTAGATCGTATAGTGCATCAAATACTAGAGTTCTTCTGTGCGTTATGTCTTCTCTGTGCGACAGTCCCTTCTGAGCAATATGCATTGGTCCGGGCAAAACAACACCGCTAGCCATCCCGACCGGCAGAAGTCCGTCAAGCCGCCTTAGTATGCCGATAGTCCCCGATGACACCTCGGGTCTTCGAAGTCTGGGGCCGTCATCGGTCTTGATAGCATCCATTGCCGAACCGGCGGCTACGACGCCAATGATACCGCCCCGCTCTCTGATTTTATTTACTACCCTAAGCGCTCCCCGATTGGCCTGGCTTACCGCCTCCTCGGGAATCGACAGAGCTTTGCGGCTGTCAGTATCTTGTATCACCCAGATGATTCCGAAAGCGTCAGAGGCTTTATCGACTACTGATTGGTCGTTGATGGCTTGGCGGCTGATGTTTAGACCAACCAAGGCGAATGTTTGCTCTCTGATTTTGCGAGTGTTTAAAGCCAGTACTATGCCCGCGGTAATATAGGCCAGGTCGCGCAAGTCGCCCCGATCGGTATGGTCACTGATCACCCCCAAGGTTTCGCCAGCCTCGATACGCTGATGGAACTCTTCAGAGATTGTATAGGGAGAGCTCTCAAACGCCAGGGTTTCTCTAAAGGTTTTAATCATGGCGTCGGTCTTATCGGCGGAGCCAAGGTTTCTGCTTATCGCCCGGTGCATCATATGGAACAGAAGCGGCTTTGGTATAAGGGGCCGTCTCTTAACGGGTGTCAGGGCTACATCAAGCCGCTGAGCTGGGTACCTGTCCGGGTCATAGCCTAGATCTGTGACCTCTACCCGTGAACCCTCAACGGCCCCTCTCTCTTTATGTTCTTCAATCCAAGGTGTTAGAGCTTCGTGGGTCTCGCTCTCCAAGCGGACGATCTCCGGATCTCTCATAGCAGAGATATTAGAACACAAAAACTACCTATCTGAAAATGGCTTTACGCAAGAAGGATTAGTATCAAGATGCCCAGGGCAATGCGGTAATAAACAAAAATTTTGAAGCTATGGGTGGCCACGTATCGAAGCAGCCACGATATAACGATTAAGGCGACCGTGAATGAAACTATAGTGCCAATGATAATGCTCACTGCTCCGCCATCCACGCTAGCCAGTTCATGACGGCCAGTGATCAACTTATAGGCTCCGGCGGCAATTAGGATTGGCACCGCCATATAAAAGGAAAAAGCGGTGGCTGTCACCCGGTTCATGCCACCAAGCAAGCCGCCGACTATCGCTGCCCCGCTACGCGAAGTGCCGGGGATTAGTGCCACGCACTGCGCCAAGCCGGCAATCAAGGCTTGTTTTGGCGATATCGAATCAATTTCGGCTTTATGGCCGTAAGCGTGAGCCGCAAACTTGCTGTCGGCCCACCACAGCACGAGGGCGCCGATAATTGAAGCAATGGCTACGGTTTTGGCAACGGCATATTTCTCAAAACTGCTTTCTAAAGCTAATGCCAAAAGTCCAGCTGGGGCAGTTGCCAGTATAAGGTTGGTGAAAAACTTTACCGCGACCTTATCAGATTTGAAAAGACCGCTAATTTTGCTCCAAAGGTCGCGACGGTAAAACCAGACCACCGCGGCGATGGCGCCGGACTGGATAGCCACGGTGAAAATTTTAGCCGTATCTGCAAAATCGATATATTCTTCAGCGATTATCAAGTGCCCGGTGCTGGAAATTGGCAGAAATTCTGTCAGTCCTTCGATGATACCAAGAAGGATGGCTTGCATTACTTCCATCCCCACATCATAACAAAAAGCAATCCCAAAGGGGTTGAAGCCAGTATAATAAGCAGTGTAGACTTACAAGTCGATATTCCGGAGTAGCTCAATGGTAGAGCAGCGCCCTGTTAAGGCGATGGTTGCCGGTTCGAGTCCGGCCTCCGGAGCCAGTTTCCAGAATTTGATGCATAGACGAGCGAATTAAATGGCTCATTCAGATTGAAAAGCAGTTTTTGACCGTCTAATTTCAAGTTCGAAAGTACCAAGTTGATTAAGTAGCGTTTTTGCTCAAGTTTAGAACTCTCAGCATTGAATAGTTCAACAGCTCTACTTGCCACTTCAAGGATGTAGGAAGCAGTTATAACAAACTTTTTATCGGCTTTGCTATGGTCTTCTAGCTGGCTGCGAATATCCTGCTGCTTCTGCTCATATTCACTAACAAGCTGTTCAAATATCTCAGGCCGGAGATTGAACCTCTTGCGGTCTCGGAAAAGCTCCTTAATCTCTTCGTCTAGGGCATCATGTTCTTTGCGGAGCTTCAAAACGTTCTTCTTATAATGTCGTTGTTCGGACTCGTGGGTTCGTTCCAATTCGGCAACTATATCTGGGATTACTGCCTTGGGGACCCTAATTGATGCTAGCACCTTGTTTATCTGCTCAATAAGTAAATCTTCGTTTATCCACCGTGCTCCGTGTTTGCCGCCATACTCAGTACATTTAAGGTAGTTGTACTTGTTCTTCTTCCTATCGGATGTAATAGAGTATCCACAAACAGCACAGGTCAAACCCTTAAACAGGAAGGGCTTACTATTGTAGCGAGTCCTAGAGTGACTTCGGGCTAACTTTACTTCTTGACACTTATCCCATAGCCAACGGGCGACAATAGGCTTGTACTTGTGTAGGTAAATATTGCCGTCATATCGCATCTCGCCATAGTAGAACGGGTTATTAAGAACCTCCTCCCATTGTCCACGACTAAGTGGATTCCTCTGGGCAGTGTTACTTCGGAGGCCAGCCTTCTTCATCTTCTTGGCAATGATGGCGTAGGGTAAACCAGAAGCTCTCAATTCAAAGCCTTGCAGAATAAAGTGTGCTCTTTCGGGGTCTTGAACTATATCCTTCTTGTCGTCTCCAACATCAACGTTTACATATCCCACTGGAGCTTTGCCTGGCCATTCACCGTCCTTCAATTTCTGGTCAAATCGCCGCTTAACGTTATCCCGAATTGCACTAGAGTAATAGCCAGCTAAAGCAATGCCTATGTCTAGTCGAAATAGGTCAGAGGCTGGCGAGCCCTTATTTATGAAGAGGTTGTCTGAGGGGAAGTGTAGCTCTATCTTGCCCTGTCTAAACAGCTTGGTTAGTATTGTCCGCTCCTCAGAACTCGAGTCACGAGTAAAACGGTCAATCTTATCAAATACCACTATCGCCAGCTCCTTTGAGGCTAATAACGGCTGGACCACGAGTTCCTGAAATTTCTTCCGGTCAGTCTTATAAGCAGTCTCATCGAACTCGGTATATACGAAATCAGCACCTTCTTTCCAGCATATCTTTTTGCTGTAGTCATAAAGTTTCTGCTTCTGAGCTGGTAGAGCTTTGCGTTGTTCTACGTCAGAGACCCTAGCTATCAGATAGTTCATCTCACCTCTTTTTTATTTGCTTGCGTCTGCTACCAATAAATAGTTCGAGGTCGCTCTGCTTTATTCTTAAATCACGACCAATCTTGTATGCGGGCAGGAGACCACTATCGGTGTACCGCCATACAGTTAGCTTCGTAACCCTTAGAATTTGTGCGACCTCTGTCAGCGTCAAGAGCTTGTCGTCCATTTCATTCAATATATCATTTATTATCATTTGTTATCAAGCCTCGCTGTTAAAGTCAGTTTGAGTATCCAATTCTATAAGTAGTTTTATGTACTCTAAGAGATTGTAGTGTTCTTGCTCACTCATCGGATGAATCCGAATCAGTATACTTTCGGGCTATTTCCTTCTTGGTGAGATAGGTGAATAGCTTACCGGGGTGACTACCGACTTCCAGTGCGGTATCTACCAGCCTCTCAAGAGTCTGAGCTGGGAGTAACCTAGCTACCTTGCAGTAGTAGGGTCGGCTTTCTAAATTGCCATGAAGCTTGCTTTCTAGCATGTCGGCAATCCGGTCTACCGCATCCTCAGGTATGTTGAGCTTCTCCGGGCGTTTCTTAAGCCGTCCCTCAATGTCACTGAAGCTTTTACTTAATGGTTGAATGTCATTGCTCATTGATAGTGCTATCTTCGCAAATCGGTAGCACTAATTCAGTGGTCAACAACTTACATTTTTTGGGTTCTTCTACCCGGGGTGGGGCCGTATTGTGGACCATGGTTCGGGTCTCTAGCATTCATTCTTTTGACAATTCTGGACACCCGCTGGATTTCTTCTTCACGGCTTTTACCGCCGAGTATCCCATGACTTCGAAGGGTATCGGTTATTTCTGCAATTGATTTCAACCCCCGAATCCACATATCGTAAATCGTTCTATGTAGAACCGCCTCCGGGTGGACTTTAGACTTTGGCTTAGGGCTACCAGGCCGGTATCTAGGGACCAAACTATAATCAAAATCTCCCCCCTCGGAGCAGAACTTTTTCAACACTTTGAAGCTCGAATCCTCTAAGCCGAAAGCTCTGTACTTATTGATTAATCGAAGAATCCGTTCGTCTAGGTAGGCTTCACTATCATCGATTGCCCTTATGGAATTGGTATCACGACGGATATAGCCCAGTTCCTGATAGATGTCTGAATTCAATAATGCTTCTTCAATTAGAGCTTGATGTCTACGTTGCCATTTGGTTAGAGGGACCTTCTTCATGCTCATAAAGCTCACGCAGACACTTTGATTAACCTACCCCTGTAAGCCCTAAATAAATTGACTAAAAAGTGACCGTTTTCAGGGTAAAATTAGCCAAATATTAGCCTGTGTTAGCTAATTTCATTATCAATTATAGTCTTTGCTTTGACTACAGGTTACCTATCTTTAGACAATTTTTTGGGAATTTTTTTTGGTCGGTACTCAGCGAATAATTAACTAGCAAATAAGAGGAGGTAGATGGAACCGAAGGTGATGCTATAGGGGGTTATGCCCCGTTAGTTATATAATTTCCTTTAAGTGGTAAAACCACTCTGACCTAAACCAGAAATGGCAAGGTCATAAAAACCTACGTGAATGTAATCCCGTCGTTGGGAATCTATTCACGTAGGTCACAGTCCGAAAGGGCTGTGGAGCGCAAGCTCTACCAGCGGCGGGTTTTTATTTGCCGCAATAAAAACTTCTATGAGCAAGCATAATGAACCACTACCGTTACTCGGAAGAGATATCAATTGGGATGATATTGATGGTGAGATATTACATGTTCTTCATTTTGCTCCATTTGCCAAGGTAATTAATGGCGAAGTTAAGACTGTTACTAAATCACTACCATATGCGTTTCTAAATGTAATTAGTTTTAGAAATAAATTAAAGGCGCAACTTTGGGTTACGCATAAGATTGATTTTGAAAATCTATGGAAGGTTTATAACGAGATTGGATTGTCTGATAATGAAGAGGTAAACGTCATTTGGACTAATAAAAATTATAGAAGTAAATTAGTTAGTCCTTTTAAAGCCGCGTTGCCTAAACTTATTGTTTGGGTGAATCATAAAGGTGCTTGGAAGTTAATACATGGAATTACGAAAAATAGTCTTACCGGCACAGCTGCTTATAAAGCCGAGGCTCCTATCGTTGAGTATAAGCCTGAAATAATGGAATAGACACTAAGCTACTTGATGTCGGGCGGCAGAAGTAAGACTTTGCCAAAGCTTTTAAGTTCTCTGCTGGCTCCAAGTTGGGTAGTAGTAATTATCGGTGGAAATGTGAAAAATGCTTTAGTGTCGGTCAGATTAACTTCTGCATAACCAACGTCAGGATAGACCATGTGCTCTATGAAGGTACCTGGCTTATAAGATTCCTTAGTGCTTTTATCAATACGGCCAATTACTATCACTTCCATAGGGTAAACAGTATTCAAGTTCTTTAAGTAATCTATAGTTTTCGAGAAATTAATAGACTGACCAAAGCCTTGCAAGTGAACTAAAAGAATGGTGTTTTTATAGGCTGGTTTGTTCTTATTGGCTATTTGACCAATCAATGTTTCTCCAGCGTCTAAGTTGCACCTAGTAATCTGAATCTGCA
>Ga0155520_112_pt1 | contig 11462 bp, 15 predicted proteins | sample RifCSPhighO2_12_FD_107177 | JGI IMG/M metagenome (GOLD analysis project Ga0155520, IMG submission 107177) | Candidatus Saccharibacteria bacterium RIFCSPHIGHO2_12_FULL_49_19
CCTCTTCAGCTCTTTGTCTACGTGAACCCTCTAAAATGTGCTCAGTTGCCGTTGAGTTTAAAATCCCCGCAGCTTGTCTGGGGGTAAACCCAGATTCTTCTAGTGTGATCTTCCCTGTTGTTGTTTGTGCATGGGTATCTCTGCGGTCAATTTCATCTGCCTCGGCATCACCAAATTCTTCGAGTTCCCCAGCTAAAGCCTCATCTTTCCATGTCCGTAGTCCACCCGTTGACGAATCTTTTTTAAAGGGTTGAGGCTGGTCTTCATTAGTCATAAGCATACGCTAACATACTTATGCTAATTTTGCAAGGGTAAGTTAGGTTTTTAGTGCTTCTTTGATGCGGTCAGCGGGCGAGAGTTTGACGTCGACACTTTCTAGGGCTTTAGCGGCGTCTTTTACGGAATAGCCTAGAGCAACTAGGCCCTGGAGGGCTTCATCGTTAGGATTAGCTGCCGGAGTAGTCAGAAAGTCGGTAGCAGTCTCGCTAGCCGCTAGGCCAACCTTATCTTTCAAATCAACCACAATTCGCTCGGCGACTTTCTTGCCGACACCAGAGGCTTGGGTAATAAATTTGGTGTCGCCAGAGGCGATAGCTTGGCGGACCTGCTCTACCCCAGCTACACTTAAAATCGCCAAGGCCATCCGCGGACCTACGCCTTTTACGCTAATCAGCTGCTCGAAAAGCAATTTAGTCGGTACCTGGCGAAAACCGAAAAGCTCATGGGTATCCTCACGGATATGTTCATAAACATAAAGCTTCGCTGGGTTGCCCGTAGAAAGCGCTCCAAAGTCCTCAAAAGTAACCTGCAATCCGTAACCAACTCCGGCACATTCCAATACCACCGTCCCGCCGATTTTTTCTGTAACTAAACCCTCCAGCGTCGCTATCATGGCCTCATTTTACACGAACACTCATGGAGTGGGTGATGGCGCAGGCGAGGGCGTCGGCGCAGTCGTCTGGTTTGGGAACCGATTTTAGACCAAGTAGAACTTTTACCATTTCCTGCATCTGTTTTTTGTCAGCTCGGCCGTAGCCGGTAAGAGCTTGCTTGATCTGCAATGGTGTGTACTCGGCGACTTCCAAGCCGGCAATTTTGCCAGTCAGCATAGCTACTCCCCGGGCATGGCTGACACTCATGGCGGTAGTGACGTTCTGGGCAAAAAATAACTTTTCAATCGACATCACGGTCGGTCGGGTTTTACTGATAATGCTGGCCAGGTGCCGATAGATTTCTATTAAGCGTTCATCAAGAGGCTGATTGACCTTGGTCCTAATAACGCCACCGTCTACCAGCTTAACCTTACCGCCCTTGGCGGCATCAATCACCCCAAATCCCAGTATCCCTGTCCCCGGATCAATTCCAATTATCCTCACTGGGAATCCTTATGTCTGGCGATGATATCTACTAGCTGCTGGTGTACCTTGCCATTGCTGGCAATGTAGCCTTTCGTTGGCTGATCATATCTTTGTTCGTTACCAAACAAATCGGTTACTTTACCGCCGGCTTCCTCAACAATTATCTTGATAGCCGCCCCGTCTTCCGGCTTGGGAACGTTAAAGATGGTCGCCGTGAACTCTCCCGCGGCTACCAGAGCAGAAGGCAGTACAACCGCCCATAGTTTTAGGGGTCTGGCGCCAGCTTCTATCAGTTCCTCGATGTAGCCATCGCCCGTTGGTATAACTGGCTTGGTACTGTCGCGGAGCCCTTCTTCATCCAGCAGGGCATCTTTCAAATCGTCTTTATCGGAGACTTGAATTCTGTCGCCATTCAGATATGCCCCCGTGCCTTTAGCCGCATAAAACATCCGTTTCATAAAGGGGTCGTAAACCACACCAACGATTGGCTGTCCATCACGAGCTAAAGCTAATGCGAACGTCGAAATTGGCAAGCCGTGGGAGAAAGGCATTGTTCCGTCAACCGGATCACATACCCAAGTCATCTGTACACCCAAGTTATGGCTTTCCTCTTCACCCCACACACCGTGGTCCGGATACTTAGCCTTTATTCTCTCAATAACCAGTGAATTGATTTTGGTATCGGCTTCGGTCACCGGCGTGCGATCCTCTTTCCACTCTCTGGATGTACCATTAGCAAACGACAAGGACATAATTTCGCCGGCTTCTTTTGCTAGTTCTTTCGCGAAGTTCAAATATTCGTCTAACTCAGACATTTGTACCTTCGGCGATTTCAAAGTTGGTGTGGGTGTTAGTGACATCATCCAAATCTTCCAGCGCAGTCATCAGATTCACGACTTTACGGACGGTTTCCGGATCGGCAACTTCGAAGGCTGCATTGGGTACATAGGTAAGCTCGGCTTCGACAACTTCTGCGCCGGTGGATTTTAAATTATCCCGGACATTGGCCAGATCATTTGGCGCGCTGTAAACTACCGTTTCTCCATTGTCGGGTTCTTCAAAGACATCTTCGGCACCTGCCTCGATAGCCTTCAGTTGAAGCTCCTCGCTAATTCCCTTTAGCCTAATTACTCCTTTGCGAGCAAATTGAAAGGCCACGCTTCCCTGCTCGGCCATCTGCCCGCCATTCTTAGTAAAGGCCCCTCGCACCTCTGGCAAAGTCCGATTCTTATTATCGGTAGCGATCTCAACCAACACCGCCACCCCACCCGGGCCGTAGCCTTCATACATTACTTCCTCCAAGGCAGCCGCTGATTTGTCGGCAGAACGCTGGATGGAGCGTTCAATATTGCTATTTGGCATATTAGCGGCTTTGGCTTTATCAATGGCCATAGCCAGCGCCGAATTCATGGCAGGGTCTGTGCCGGCTCTAGCAGCTATAGCGATTTGATTTCCCAGCTTCGTGAATATGGCGCCGCGCTTGGCATCATTGATGCCCTTTTGGCGCTTGATTGTCGACCATTTAGAATGACCACTCATAGGCGTAATTCTAGCATGGTTAAGGTGTTTTGCTTGCCCCGCTGCAAAACCAGAGCGGAGTAGTCGGTAATCGGATTGCGGAGCTTCAAGTTTTGCTGCTGGGGGAGCGTTGTTTGCGTGTCGCAAGCACTGCCACGAAGAAACCTATGATGCCGTACATGACAACCATTTGGACAGTGGTAAGTTCAGTAAGAACTTGTGAGAATGACAAATCACTGAGCCAGTATGCCACATCTAAAATATAGGTCAGCAGTAGTTTAGCTGGAATAGCCAGCCACGCTGAAAAGGCCGGATTAATCATTCCGGCAATTCCAGTAATAGCGCTAAATAACATGGCGAACGGCACTAACGGCACAACCAGCAGGTTCGCCACTAGCGCGACGACCGACATTTTCCCAAAAATGAACATTATTAACGGCAAGGTCATTACATAGGCGGCAAGGGTTTCAAATAAAATCTGCGTCAGACCGCGCGGTTCACGCTTTTTAAAGATCCACGTAGCGATTAGCGGCGCCATAATCAGTACTCCAAAGAATGCTAGGAATGACAAGTACCATCCGATGTCGCTCCACACATAGAACGGATTAAACAGCCCGGTTATTGCCGCTACCAACGACAGCGCCAAGACGGCTCTTAGCTGGCGTCCGTAGTACCAAGCCCATAACCCCAGCCCGGCAATCAGCGCCGCCCGCACAATCGATGCGCTAAAGCCGGTTATCAACACAAATATACCGATTAATGCCAAGGAGATAATTAGTCTTTGAAACTTGGAACCAAATACTCTTTTTACCCGACTAACGCCGCGGACGATAATTGTTAAGTTATAGCCGGACACGGCAATGATATGCGTCAAGCCAACTACCGACATTGCCAGTAGTGTATAGTCCGGCAGGTTGGAGCGTTGGCCAATCAGGATTCCCAAGCCCAAGGAAGCTTGCGGTTCAGGTAGTGCATTGTACATACCGGCGGCGAACTTGCGAGTTAAGCCGTTGAGCCAGCTGGTATCCGAGGCTATCTTGCTGAGTTGGGCATAGGAAATTCGGGCTTGGTTTGAGCCGCGTGATGGATAAAGTTTGCCTTTGATCTCTAATTGATCGCCGCGATGGACCATTGGCACACCGAAGCCGCTGACTCTGGTGTTACCTTTTAGCTCTTGCTGATATGGTTCAAGAACTTTGGCATTGTTGGCGGTGAACTCCAACTGAGAGCCGTTACCATAGACCGAATCAGTTTTAGCATCCATTATCATGGTCACCCTTTGGCCTGATAAATCTTGAATGTCATAGACATGACTCATATAAGCAGTACCCCGCCATAGACCCACAGTCAGTCCTAGGGTTGCTACTAGAAATAAGCTAGCAATGTTTTTACGCCACAGCAAAGCTAAAAGCGGCAAGAGAGAAATCAGCCAATAGTCGGCTTCAAAGCTGAATTTGCGCGATAATCCAAGACCAACCAGTGTGGCAAGGCACCCCACCGTAATTAAAGTGGTTCTGCGCACTTTCATTCAGTGCCATCATCATGGCATAGAAAGTAGTCGAAATTAATTGCTTACGGTTTTATTTGTGAAGTCTTATTTCTTTTTAGATTTCTTAGTTCTTCGCACCAGTATTAGTGATACTGCAACTACCAGTATCAAAGCTACGGTTATTATTAATTCGGTTTTATATTTGGGGATAAAGCCACAGACTTGATCAGTTGGAACTTTTCCCCAAACTGGATCAGAACGGTAATTATACTCACACCCGGGGTCTGGTGGTCCGTAGTCTAATGCAAACTTTGTATATAACTTGTACATCTTGTATGGAGGGCCCAGTGGGATTTGAACCCACGACACGCGGCTTAAAAGGCCGCTGCTCTAACCAGGCTGAGCTATGGGCCCGCATTTCCAACGTAACAGAAAAGGCGCCGATGCGCCAATAACCTCTTACTATTATCTGTTCTTATTGCTAGGAGATCAACCGCGACGTACACTGCAAAGAAGAGTGCTACCCAATGGTTGATATTACAGTACCAGCATTAATAGCTGACCTCAGTTTGCTCCTTATTCGGTTGGTTGTCGGTTTCTCGTTTATCGTCGCTTCACGCAATAAAAGCCGAGACATTAAAAAATTTGCCAGAAACAATGGAATGCCGGTTCCGGTTGCCATGCTGGTCATGATTACCGAGATGCTAGCTGGTCTTGCCTTAATTTTTGGTGTATTTACGCAAATAGCGGCTCTGGCAATCATGCTGCTAATGATCGGCACTATGCGTCTTCATATTTTCAAGTGGAAAAGTCCATATTGGGCGACTAAAGGCGGCTGGGAGTACGATTTAATGTTATTCGCCATGGCCTCCATCATTTTCGTCTTCGGGGGCGGCAAGTTTGAGGTCTTTTAGTGTTTTTTGGATTTGTGGAAGCTGGTGAACCAGATCAAGAACAAACTTAAGATCGCACCAACGCCGATAACCAGTGATTGTAGATCAACCAGCTGGTCATAGAACTTGGAATTTGGCAGATCAAACTCCGATGTCGAAGCCAGTATTGGCGCCATTGCTAGCACCAAAAAGCCGCCGGTACACAGTGCGACTACCAGCTGAAGCCAAAAGGTCAACCCGCGGCGTTTACCTCCCCGACTCAGCAGCAAAGTTACAGTAAGCGGAGCTATAAGCAATACTAACGCCAGAGTACTTTGGGCAACCGATAAGTTGATTTCACTGAGAAGCTGTTTCAGATCACCGATAACTGAGGTGCTCAATACAAAACCCAAACACAAGGTTAAAAAGCCTAATGCGGCGTTACTGCGCAGTAAGAAGGTAATGGCCGCTGGGCCTAGGATAAGCGATGCCAAAACGACATCTATCATGCCGTTATTCTAGCATAAGAAGTTAAAAACTAACGGGGGTGCCTAATTTGAGTCCAAGCTCATCAGCAGTGCCGGCTTTGACTTCCAAAACATAGCTAGCCGGCTTGTCCTTTTCGTTAACAGCATTTTCCGGATAAGTTTCGGGGCTGAAGTTCTTCTCAATGGCCACGATTTTCTTATCTGAGTTAATCCACAGTACGTCTATCGAGAACTTCATGTCCTTCATCCAAATACCGTACTGCCCTTGTCGTCCAAAGTTAAACAGCATGGCCTGGTCATCTCCAATGCAACCACGATCACCGAGACCTTTTTGCATCTCTTGGGGACTTTTAGCGACCTCTGTTTCAAATATCTTACCGCTTATTGCTACCTGGTCATCGTCGCGATAAACCTTGGTACAATCACCACCGCTACTGGTGATAGCAAATCCCGCGATAACAGCCCCAGCCAGCAACACGGCGATAATCAGACGTAGATTTTTAGCAAATTCCACCTAGGCGCCCACACGATCCTTACGCTGTCGGGCTTTAGCGTTCACCTCAACATACTCGATAATCTTCTCGGCTACATTGCGCTCAGTTACCTGCTCAATGGCAAAACCGGGACTGGGATTGACTTCTACCACAAGCGGCCCCCGGCTGCTGCGCATCATATCAACACCGGCGATTGACAACCCTACGGCTTTAGCCGCTTTAACGGCCACTTTACGCTCTTCGTCAGTCAGCTTAATTGGCGAGCCCTCCCCACCTTGGTGAATATTAGAACGGAAGTCATCATTTAAGCTTTGGCGTTTCATGCTAGCCACAACTTTGCCACCAACCACAAAAACACGAATGTCTTGACCGGCTGACTCTTCAATATATTCCTGAAGCAAAATATTGGTGCCTTCCTCGTCCATCAGATAAAACCCCTGCAAGGCGGATTTGGCGGCTTTTTTAGTCTCCGCCAAAACCACGCCGCGGCCGTGGGTACCACGGGCCAGTTTGATAATCACCGGGACTCCGCCCACTTCCTCAATCAGATCCTCGGCATCAACTATGCCCCGTGAGAAAACCGTCTTAGGAATACCCACACCGGCTCTCGCCAGCAACTGCATGGTGCGCAGTTTGTCACGCGAACGAACAATAGCGATTGAGCTGGCCGTGGTATATACTCCCTGCATTTCAAACTGTCTGACCACTGCTGAACCATAACGGGTATAGCTGGAGGCAATGCGAGGGATAATAGCGTCAAAGCCGACCAAGTCTTCTCCCTTATAGCTAACAACTGGCCGGTTTTGGGCTATCTTGGCATAGCACTTTATGTAGTTAATTACACGCACATCATGGCCACGGTCAACAGCCACCTGCTTGAGCCGTTTGGTAGAGTAGTTACCCGGTCCTTTGGATAAAATCGCTATTTTCATAGATTTAATGCTTTCTTTAGTCGTCTCATTTCACGCTTTAAACGTCTTTTTTTAGCATCTTCTTCCTCGTGAAGTCCATCACCTTTGCTAACATCTACGACAAACTTCCCCTGCAGTGTACTACGACCGATAAGAATTGGGTAAAGTTTTGTCGAGCGATCCGTCAGGGTAAAGGTCGCGTTGATTTTCCTGCCCTTGACCTCCATGGGAATCTTTATTTTATAGCGGAGTTCGCGGTGGCCAAACGAGTTAGCGACTCTGGTTAGATCAACCTCACTTTTTTGGAACTTAACCTTAGTACCGGTGTAGTATTCGCTTCCGGGCGCAAAAAAAGTACAGATTATTTCTTTTTCATTCTCCTTGATTTTGCCGCACCAAATAGAAGAAGCGTCCGCGCCGGTATCAATTTTAGCGGGGACATTCCTAATACCGAGTGTCGGAAAACTAACTCTCTCGACACGTCCTAGAAGGGTCTTTGGGGTTGACATACTTAACTTTCTCTAGGGATATATTTTAACATATTTTGATTATTTATTCAATGCCTCTACGGCGTTAGCTCATTTTTAACGTTCTCTCACCGTCGGGTTTCGATATACTACTGATAGATATGGATCTCTTAGATAATCTTGCATCGACCGAGAGTTATCCTGATGCGCTCAAAAAGTACGGAGAGTCGCCCAAAGCACTCCACTGGACAAATTACAGATCTACTGCGGTCCGGTTCAGAGAATTGGTAGCCGATCTGGACGTCGAGGGTAAGACTATTTTAGATGCCGGCTGTGGTATGGGAGACTTACTGCCCTTTATTTATGCAAGATCTACAAACTTTACCTATTTGGGCGTAGATGTAACGCCTGAATTTATTAGTATTGCTAAGAAACGCTACGAGGGTGAGAATTTTAAGGTTTTTGACCCCTTTACCAAAAATTCGCGGGAGTTAGGTAACTTCGATATTGTGCTTTCGGGTGGGGTTATGAACGCTAACATTCCTAATTGGCTTGAAAAAAGGCAGCAGATGATAGCCACCCTTTTTGATCGGACAACTGAAGTACTAGCATTCAATATGGCTGGAGGGCTTGGACCAATACCTCATAGTAAAAAAATCGCCTATGCGAACGCACAGGATATTTTAGATTTCTGTCACACGCTTAGCCAAAGAGTTATCTTCCGCTCGGACTACCACCCCAAGGACTTTACGATTGTTATGTTCAAGTAGGTATAGCCTACTATAGGGCTGCTATAAAATTAGAGATGGAAAGGGTCCCGCCCTTTTCGGGGTGAAACTGAGTGGCAAAAATTGGACGTTTTTTGTGGCGAATGACTTCAATCCCTGTTTCGGAGCGAGCTAGGACCTCGAAGCCTTTCGGCGCGTTCTTGACGCGCCACTTGTGAGCTTCGTATTGGCGGAGGTGTTCCCTTTTAAAATGCTCCTGTCCAGCCTTGGTGGTTTTGAGCTGTTTGAAACCACTGACTTCTTTTTTCATCTCCTCAACCTTGGCGCTAAAGGCTCGGGCAATCACCTCAAAACCCATGCAGACCCCGATAATTGGCTTATTGCAAGCCCTTATAAACTTCATCTCGTCCTCGTACCACAGGTGCCCCGGGGATAACCTATCGTCAATTTCGTGACCTTCTCCACCGCCGCCAGTCAGGATAACCAAGTCCTTACTCTGGACATTAAATTTTTTACCTGGAATATACTTTTGGACTTCAACGTCATGGCCAGCTAGGGCTTTAGCTAGAGATTTCTTATGCACAGTATTGTTATCTATCAGCAAAATTTTCATGTTTTTGTTTTATTGCTGTATCCATATACTAGCATATTTTTTGTCTTTTGTCGAGTTTCTGTTTTTAGAAAATAGATGCTCTATTGCCCGCTAGCGCTATTTACCCTTATAAAAACAAACCAGATAATCACGGTAATAATTACCAAAAGCGCGATAATCATCGGGATAAACCCCTGTTGGTTGTTTGTACTTATTAGCACGTTTTTATTATGCTACTGGTTTTTGTTTTTGCAAAGCTTTTAGCCGCTTTAGCTGAATAAACCCCTTTTACCCTTGGAATCTTTTAGCTCTTTTAAGACTTTAAGCTGTTCTTTACTAAGTTTGGTTGGTGTATCAACCAATACAGTCACGATATGAGCGCCGCGACTTTCGCCCTTCATGTGGTGAACGCCGTGTCCGGATAGCTTAAAGTCAGTGCCGCTTTGGGTACCGGCCGGAACTTTCATCTTTACCGGTCCGTCCACAGTATCAACCTCAATCTCAGTACCTAGCGCGGCGTCAACCATGTTGATATGCTCAGAAGATAGAATCAGATCGCCCTCGCGAGTGAACTTCTTATGCGGTTTAACCCGGATATTGATATACAAATCACCTTTGGGGCCGTGAGCGATAGCCTCGCCGTGTTCGCGCAGACGGATGGTCGCTCCATCATCAATACCAGCCGGAATCTTTAGATTTATACGCTGGTTTTTACGCTGGGTCCCCTGGCCGTGGCAGACACTGCAGGCTTTTTCCGGGGTTCGCCCCTGGCCGTGGCACTTCGGGCAAGTGGTGGCTTGGGCGATATTACCAAAAATCGTTCGGGTAACTCTTTTAATTTGGCCGCTGCCATCACATTCGTCGCATTTCTTGAGCTCGTAGCCGGGTTCAACTGTAGTGCCTTTGCAGTGCTCGCAGTTATCTTCAAGATTCAGATTCAAATCTACCTCTGTTCCAAAAACGGCTTGCTCAAAGGTTATCTCAACGTCGGTTTGGACATCACGACCCCGATTGGTCTGGCCGCCGCGTCCAGTACCAGTGCCTCCGCCGAAAAAACTGCCCAATATATCACCTAGGCCAAGGTCGCCAAAATCAAAGTGAAACTCTTGACCCGCGCCCCCAAAACCGGCGAAAGGATCGCCGGAGCTGGCCGCGCTGGAACCTACGCCGGCGTGGCCAAACTGGTCATAGCGCTGGCGTTTAGAGCTGTCCTTTAAGACCTCGTAGGCTTCGTTGACTTCTTTGAAGTCAGTTTCGTTGCCACCGCGATCCGGATGATGTTTTACGGCTGCCCGGCGGAAGGCCTTTTTTATCTCGTCAGCGCTGGCTGACTTGCCCACCCCCAATACTTCGTAATAATCTCTCTTTGCCATCTTAAAATCCTAGTTTCGGACCAAAAAAATGCCAAAATTCATAAATAATCAGGACTATAGGCAGTAGGAACCAGCTGATAACAATTTCCAGTTGGTATTTTCTGACAAATGTTGCAATTGCTTTATTTTTTATCGTGATGTGCTTCTCGGCCAGCATAAATTGAAATACATACCAAGCGGTGATAAACATGACAACCCAACTAATGAGGCAGTAGATGCAAATTGCTTTGATTTGGAAGATGCTTTGATACATCAGCCAAAAGATGAAGCCCAGTCCGACCAATATAGCAACGCCGTAGAGGCGCCAGAACCAGCTCTTCATTTTGGCACCGGCTAACATCGTAATCCCAAGGGTAGCTTGGGCACTGAAAGCCACTAGGCCAATGATTGGGTTAGGGAAACCGAACTGTGTGGCTATATCGCTTTGCATAACCGGGCCACAGCTTAAGATCGGATTGAGGTCACAATTCAGCTGGTGGTTAGGATCCTTGAGTAAGTTAATGTGTTCCAACGTCAGTGTGAACGAAGCAAAAAGGCCAACGACTGCACAAACAATCAGGAGCCACGGCAAGGCACTTTGAATGGTTAGTGATTTACGCTTCGTCATCCTTTAATTCGTTCCTTAGCCACTCCACTTTTCGGCCTTCTTAGATATTTTATCAACCGGTGTGGATTCTAAGACAAAAGTGTCATAGCTATGAAGTTTGGCAACTTCCTTTTCAACTTGCTCAAATAAATCTTCTCGGCTCTCCATCTGCAATAACACTTCGTCAGAGTGCTCAATCTTAGCTTTCCAGCGGAAATCCGAGCTGACCGGGATTTGCCAAACGCAAGCAACCAAATGTTTGGCAAGGAGTGCATTGGCGATTTTATCCGCTTCTTCTTTACTGCCAACCGTTAGCCAGAGTTGGCAAAATCTTGTCATTTATTCCTCTTTTTTCTGGTCGTCGACAACTTCACCCTCTATGGGCTCGTCTTTCGAAGACCCTGAGCCTGTCGAATGGGTGTCAGGCTTTTTCTTGTCTTCCTCGGGTTTTGCAGAATCCTCTGTCGGCTTTTCTTCTTTTTGGGCTGATTCATACATCTTGGCGCCGATGGGCATGACCGCATCGCTTAAATCTTTGGCGGCTTTTTCCAGCTCGTCTTTGTCGGTTTATTCCGATTACAAAGAC
>Ga0155520_101_pt1 | contig 10907 bp, 16 predicted proteins | sample RifCSPhighO2_12_FD_107177 | JGI IMG/M metagenome (GOLD analysis project Ga0155520, IMG submission 107177) | Candidatus Saccharibacteria bacterium RIFCSPHIGHO2_12_FULL_49_19
GCCCACACACAAAAATGTACGACCTTCTAAACAACCCGATTATCCAAGATTTGCAGAAGATTATTAACTTTCTCAGCGCTGGTGTTGGCGTGGTAGTTATCGGAGTAATAATTTTTGGCGGGATCCAATACATTACGGCCGGTGATAACCCCCAAGCGGTAGCCGCCGCCCGGCAGCGCATCATCAACGGGTTGATTGCCCTAGTGGCCTTTATGCTTACTTGGGGATTTTTGGAATGGCTGGTCCCGGGAGGAGTATTTAGGTGATGATTTTGTCTGTTATTACCGCTTTAAAGCTTAATCTGTTTACCTTTGGCGTCCCCTGCCCCGGTGAAAATTTCTTCTTTCTGCCGCCCTGGTGGATATATCTGGATAGTGAAATGGATCCGCAGGGGCAATGTATGCCAATCGTCAATTTCCCTGACGGTATCTGGCTGATCGGCTTGGCCATACTCAACATGCTGCTCAGGTTAGCCGGTTTCATCGCTGTGGTTTCCATCATTGTCGCCGGCGTCAGCTACATCTTCGCGGTCGGCAACCCGGAAAAAGCCGCCTCGGCCCGCCGCCGGGTTTATAACTCGCTGATCGGTTTAGCCATAGTTTTCGTAGCTACCGCAATCGTCACCTTTGTTGGAGGACGACTGGCGCCATGAAGTGGTATTTCGCTCAAAAGGTCATTGATGCCGGCGATGCCAATTTACCCCAAACTCCGGTTTCTGGCGCCGCGGGTCAGCAGACACTGGAAAAAATATTAACCATAGCTTTTGTGACCATCGGTGCTATCGCACTGTTGATGGTAGTTATTGGCGGCCTGCGCTACATCAACGCCCGCAACAACCCCGACAGCGTCAAGGTAGCCAAAAATATGATAATTTACTCCTTGATCGGCCTAGTACTGGCTGCCATGGCGGCGGTGATCGTTCAATATGTCCTGGGAACTATCTAGAATGAGCATGTTTTTATCGATACTCAAACTAACGCTCGCACTATCGCTTGTGCTGGTGCTATTTAATTTCCTGACTCCGGCGGTTGACGCCCAGTTCGATCCGCTTGAGGATCCCTGTACCGCGGCTCCCGATAGCCCAACCTGCCGGCAAAAAGAAGAACAGCGAACTTCAGGGACCAATCCGATTGCCGGACCGGACGGTATTATTCAAACAGCCGCTAATCTTATCGCCCTGGTTGCCGGTATTATCGCTGTCATCACTATTATTATCAGCGGATTTATATTCGTTACCGCTGGCGGGGCCATTGGCGGCCAACGCGCCGGTGATAACCCCACCAGGGCTCGAGAAGCTAGAACCGTACTGACTGGAGCGATTATTGGTTTGGTAGTCGTCGCTCTAGCTTGGAGCATCGTCAGCTTTGTTAACGATAGAATACTTTAAACGTAGTAAAATACTTACTTATGAAGTCAAAAATAAAGAGTCTGTTTCTTAGCTTCACTACCGCACTGTTTTTAACATTAACCTTTTTTTGCACATCTGCACTTGCTCAGATTAATTGTAATGATCCCAATCTGCCTGCTGAACAGGCTATCCAATGCGGTACTAATGCCGCCGCCGGTAGTAACCAGCCGGCCTCACGGGCCACTAGGGACTTAAACAACCTCGTTGCGAATATAATTAACGTTTTATCGATTGCTGTAGGTATTATTGCCGTGGTTATGATAATTCTGGGCGGCTTCCGCTACGTCACCAGCGGCGGTGATGCCACTAAAGTTCAATCTGCTAAAAATTCTCTGATGTACGCCATCATCGGCTTGATAGTTGTTGCCTTGGCGCAAATCATCGTCCGTTTCGTTCTGAAGAAAACCATCTAAGCCGTCTATGTGTTGACTACTCGAGGTTCGGTGTGATTGACTAAAGCATAAGCACATATATACTTGTAAATAAGTAAATGAGGAAAAACTTAAAATGATTCAAAAAATTAAGCTCTTGTTACTTATGCCAATCCTTACACTGGCTATGCTGGCAGCTGTAGCCTTACCGGCCGTAGTCTATGCACAGACACCACCACCAGCGGCGGCAGATGCTAATATTGACCAAAACCTTTGTGCCGGAGCGGATACCCTTACTTTTAATGATCCGGCAAGTGGCTCGGGTCAGTGTCCTATTACCGGTGACCCGACCAACACCTTCAATGACGTGCTGGCCACCACCATCAACATCATATCCATTGTAGTCGGCGTGATTGCCGTCATCATGATAATCTTCGGCGGCTTCCGTTATGTCACCAGCGGCGGCGATGCCACCAAGGTTACCTCGGCCAAAAACACTATTCTCTACGGCTTGATCGGCTTAGTCATAGTCGCCCTGGCCCAAATCATCGTCAGATTTGTGCTCCAGCAGACCTCAGGTACAATTTCTCCTTAGATCTACTTGGCTGTTTCTTGACCGCGCCTGCCATTTCGGTCTATCGTAATGTCGCGGTATGTGGAGATTTCTAAAACTACATCTTGCGGTTTATTGCCTTATTTTGGCGGTCTTGCTGTTGGGCCAGTCTTTGCCGGCTGTGGCGCAGACTCAAGCCCCCGAACCCAACGTTCAGGAAGGTCTGTGCGTTGGAGCCAGCTTAGACCTTGATACACCCCCCGGTGCCGCCTGCGCCGGGGGCACAGATGCCATAGCCACCCTTAACAACCTCATAGCTCGCTTTATTAATCTGCTGTCCATCGTGGTAGGTATAGTGTCAGTCATCATGATAATCTTCGGCGGCTTCCGCTATATAACCAGTGCCGGCCGCGATACCAGTGTTACCAGCGCCAAAAACACTATCCTTTACGCGATTATTGGTCTGGTCATAGTGGTACTAGCTCAAGTAATCGTCCGCTTCGTTTTACAGCAATCGACAGCCTCAGTCTAGATTCTTCCAGCTACCAGCCATAAGCCATTAGCTAGTTCGCTATCAGCCATCGGCTATTAGCTATAAGCTAGCTATAAAACTTCTATCTTTTTGACTGTATCTTGGGCTGAGCCCCAAGGTAATAGGTATTAGGTTTTAGGTTCTAGCTTTCGGTTTAAGGACCCCAGCATTTTCTGAACTTCAAGCAGAAGGTTAAGTGGGATTTCGATATCTTTTTTGTGTAGATCTCTGCATAAAAGTAGTTGAGTCTCTAATTCTGCCGCCGAGCCCTTAGCTATACCAAGAAACTGCTTGTATTCTCCTAAGTTATGCCTTTGTTGCCCCTCCGCGATATTTGACGGGATCGAAATCGCACACCGGCGCATCTGGCTAACCAGTCCATAAGCCTCGTAATTAGGTAGTTGTCCTGATAGCTTATATACAACTTTTACTAATTCAAAGGACTTCTGCCAAACGACTAAATCTTTATAGGAATTAAGGGCCATACTATAACCCAGACCCTAGCACCTAGAACCAATCAAGAAAATTGCTTAAGGCTACAAAACCTCAATTTTCTTGACAGTATCTTGTTTAACTTTTGCGAAGCTTACCGTCAATACACCGTCTTTTAGAACAGCTTCGATTTCTTCTTCTTTGACCGGAACCGGCAGCACAATAGAGCGGCTGAACTCGCCCCAATAACACTCCTGCAAGAAGTAATTCTCAACATTTTCCTCAGTGCCGGCGCTCAGCGTTCCCTTAATGGTTAGGGTATTATCAGAAATGCTGACGTCTAAGTCATTCTTGTTGACACCGGCTACCCGGCCTTTGACAATCAGTTTCTCCTTAGTCTCATAAACATCAACCGCCAGTTGTCCGGCTACCGGTTCTTGCTCGTCCCAGTGTTCGTCGGCCGGGGTCGGCTCAGTTACTCCGGACTCTTCCGGAGCCGGAGCCTCATCTTCAGATAGAAAAGCGGCGGTAATATCATCACCCATTAATAAATCATCTTGCTGTTGGCTGCCTCGAGCCATTTTAGCCTCCTAAACTTTTCATTCAATTATGGAACGCTAGTAAGCACACCTTCCGGTATAGTACGCCTGTAGTTTTCTGCTTGCAATAACCGATACATTTCATAATGAAAAGTTTCGGCGGCTGAAATCTCCAGACCAGTTTTTTCCAGTTTGCGTCTTTATGTTAATGCTAGTATAGCTGAGCCTTGCTCGCTGGCGCAACACATACTAATGATGTTTTACAACACAAACCTTACAACACGCTTACGCTAAACAACTTAACCTCTAGCAATACTCAATGCTCAAGTGTCAATGTACAATGAATGGTCAATGAACAATGTGGCCAATGCACCAGTTGATCTAAGAGATAGAACATTTGACTTTGCTATTGAGGTTATCCGCTTTGCTCGGCCCTACCAACGTGACCCTCTAGCGAAACCCATTATCAACCAGCTTATTCGTTCGTCATCTAGTATTGGCGCTAACTTTGTGGAGGCCAAAAACGCCAGCTCAAAGAAAGACTTCCGCAACAAAGTATTTATTAGCAAGAAAGAAGCCTCCGAAACACTTTATTGGCTAAAATTAGCTGGAGAATTTTCTGACTCGCCAGAACTTACCTCTCTACAGAAAGGGTGCCAAGAGATCATCCTGATACTACAGCGCATCATTACTCCATTAAAGCATTGAGCATTCATTGAGCCTTGAACATTGATAATTGAGCATTATGTCGATATTCGAGACAGTCATATCCCTCATCGCCCCTCCCGAATGCATTGGCTGTGGTTTGGAGGGTTCTTCACTATGCGATAGGTGTTCTGGCTCCAGAATTACTCCCTATGGGCGACGATGCTGGGGATGCGGCGCGTTAAGCCAAGATGGCCGCAGCTGTAGACTCTGTCGTCGGACTGGCTCGCCGGCTTATGTGTGGGTTACAACTAATCATCAAGGTTTAGCTCGCGAACTTTTGCACAGTTTCAAATTCGAGCAGAACCGCGCCGCCGCCGATTCTATTTATCGACTAATGTTGGAAACTTATCTTAATTCTGGCAAAACTAGACCTGATTATCTGATTATGCCCGTTCCGACTGCGACAAGCAGGGTTCGGGAGCGCGGTTTTGATCACTCCGCTCTGCTGGCTAAGAAAATATCTATGTCTCTAAGATTGGAGTATCTCTCCATCTTGGGCCGGCTAGGCCAGACCCGCCAGGTTGGCTCCAAGCGTTCAGATAGGTTAAGTCAAATGGCCGACAACTTTTGGGTAAAAAGCCCTCAGCTGGTAGCTGGCCGACAGATACTGCTGATCGATGATGTCGTTACCACCGGAGCTACTATAAATGTGGCCTCTAAGGCTCTTCGTCAGGCCGGCGCTAGCCGAGTTGACGCCTTAATTTTCGCCAAACGCCTCTAGGAAATGCTTGACTAGTTAAGTATTTGTCTTGGGTGTCGAATAAAATGCCACTGGTGCTATGAATAGGATTAATGACGTTAAAACGCTATGACGTCATGACGTCATAGCGCCACGGTTGGTGAATCGAGGTTGGTTGACAGGGGTTTTATTGTTATACTTACCCAGCTAAAATAGACAAGGAGAGATGCTCGAGCGGTTGAAGAGGATAGTCTTGAAAACTATTGTGCCGGCAACGGTACCGTGGGTTCGAATCCCACTCTCTCCGCCACACGCAGCTATCCCAATTTTGTAAAAACACGCAGTGCAGGTTTTTGCAAAATTGAGAGGAGCGACATAGCACCAAGCCAAAGCTTTTGGCTTACCAGACAAAACGAGGCAGGTGTGTAAGTCGCGACGAAGGAGAGGTACCCAAGAGGCTGAAGGGGTCGGTTTGCTAAATCGATAGGGGAGCGCAAGCTCCCGCGAGGGTTCAAATCCCTCCCTCTCCGCCATTTATTGTTGGACGTTATTACTTTGCCTGGTTTGCCGGTACTTGTTTATACTAACGCTTGTGTCATTAACAAAAACCCTGTCCTTTATCAGCCGTTTTAGGTATGAGCTGATTGCCTTTTGTTCCGGCGCGGCCGTCATGATTATCGAGCTGGTGGGTGTACGGTTTATCGCACCTGACTTTGGCACATCAATCTATGTCTGGACCGCTATAATCGGTGTTATTTTAGGGGCCTTAGCCTTTGGCTACTGGTATGGTGGTCGCCTGGCTGATAAATCAGCGACCGATGAAGGTCTGATGGTGATATTTTTGCTAGCCTCCGTCGCTTGGTTAGCCAGCGTCTGGCTGAGAGACAGCATTTTGGAACTAGCGGGCGCTATGCCCGGTGGATTGCGCGGTCAAGCCTTCGTTGCTTCACTACTACTTTTTGCGCCGGTAAGCGCTTTACTGGGAATGGTGTCACCGTATCTGGTGAAGCTCAAATTGGTGAATTTAAAAACAGCCGGGCGTTATGTTGGGGGGTTGTATGCGGCTGGAACCGTTGGCAGTATCGCCGGCACTTTTGCCGCCGGCTATTGGCTGATTCCATTATTTAACAGTCGAGCTGTTGGTTGGGCGATGGTATTTGCCTTGCTGGGCATCTCGCTATTGGCCCAGCGGCGCAAGCTTCTGATTCACCGGCTGATAGTGGCAGTAGCCGCCGTCCTGCTACTTGTAATGCCCACCCAATCCTCTTCAAATAGCGGTGTAATTTATGACGGCGACGGCTTGTATTCCAGATATCAGGTAATTGATGGCCGCTACCACGGACGGCCGGTCCGGCATCTGGTCACCGATAAATTTACTCTGCAGTCCAGCATCTATATTGGCGATCCCTACACCCCGGTTCTTGACTATAGCACCCGTATGGATGAGGTAATTGTCCAGTCCCAGCCGCGCCGGATGCTCCTAATTGGCGGCGGGTCTTATACGCTTGCCCAACTGGCTGTTCTTAAAAACCCCAAGGTAACGGTCGACGTAGTGGAAATTGACCCGATGCTCGATGAGTTAGCGGTAAAGTACTTCAGTTTTAAACCGGACAAGCGGATTAAGATTATCCACGAGGACGGCCGGACATTTCTAAATAAGCTGGAAACTAAGTATGACCTGATTGTTATGGATGCTTTCAGTTCTCAGTTCCCGCCTTTTCAGCTGACGACGGTTGAGGTTTTGGAGAAAATCAAGGAAAGCCTTACTCCCGGAGGTTTGGTGATGGCTAACATCATATCCGCGGCTGAAGGGCCAGAAGCCGGTTTCTTGCAAGCTCAGTATTTAACTTACCAAGAGGTCTTCAATAAAGCCGTAGCATTTCAGGCAACTCCGGGTGCCAACAAAGCCGCCCGCCTAAACGTTATTTTACTGGCGGCGGAGGATAATAACTTGTCTGAATATCAGAAACCTGAAGAAGGACGTGTGTTTCTAAGCATTAATACATCCCACAGTAAAGTGTTAACCGATGATTTTGCCCCGGTCGAGGCCTTGACGGCTCGCGGTTTTTACTGATTTTGAGTCTAGCAGAACTTAACTTACAATTGAGACATAAGCATTTTAGATTAGACCCATGGATCCCGAGGGCAACGAGCCTTATAAACAAGATAGCGTTTCTACAGAAACAGTGAAGCCGCCAACCCCTCCCTCCGACCCTGCTGGGCCGCCACAATCTCAGCAGTACCCGCAGCCTGCCCAACAAAAAAAGAAGCGGATCCCTTTATCCAGCAATGTTAAGCTAGCCCTGCTGCTGTTTGGGTTAGCCGGCGCCACAGTGGTATCAATCATACCGAAGCTGCCAGCTAGCAGCCTAGATTCTGCGCCGCCATTCTGGATTTTCTTAGTAGCCGGATTGACAGTAATCTGTCTTACCGGATTGCTATTTTGGTACCTAAGTCGCCTGAACTTGGGATTCGGTAAAACAGGACTGTTGCTGGCCTTCTTTCTAAGCGCAACGATAGCCACGATTAAGATGGTACTGGCCCCCTTAGGCATGTATGTGGCCAATCAGAGGTCTCCATTCACTGAGGACCTTTTTGATTACAACAGCGGAACCTATTTTTTTCTCAGCGGAGTATCTGTACTGCTCCTTTACTTGCTGGTTTTTTGGATAATCTATCGGATTATCAGACGACACTTGTTATCTAGGACACCTTCCTTAAACAGCGTCCCAGCATCGGCGCACAGAGCTCATACAAAACGCTGGATTGCAGCACTTCTTATTATCGGAGCTATTATTTTAACCGGTGGAGGAGTGCTGGTAGTCCCATTGATCCCCGGTCTTATAGCAGCGGGGTATGTATCAATCGTATTTTCGGGACTAATTATTCCGATAGTGTTCGCTATTGGCTTGGCTGCCTTTTTTGCCTACTGGGGTCTTGAGACAGTAAGTGCCCAAGCCGTAAGCGTCAATAGCGCGGTGCTACTGGCTAGTTTTTTCTGGCTGGGAGTTTCTTTAATAATCTTGTATCACGTCTTCTGGATTGTTTTCATGTTTACCCTAACCACTATCTGGCCTTTCAGAACAGTATCCTCCAAGTGAAGTTCTTATTTCTGGTCTGGCGTTTGCTGCGCTATCGTGTGGCGATTATGCTTCTGCTATTTTTATTGCTAAGCGTGACCCTACACGCCAACTTAGCTGACTACACGGCTGCGTTGATATTAGCGAGTTTATCATTGGCGTTAAGTTACGTTAGCGCTACCAGCGTCAATGACATTGCTGATCGGAAAATTGATGCCATTAACCATCCCGATAGCCCCGGCCGGCCGCTTATTAACGGCCAAGGATCGGTAAACGAACTGTGGGCTGTGTATATTGTGGTATCGGCTACCGCACTACTACTGGCGGCATTAATAAATGTAGTGGCCTTATTTATTATTCTAGCCTCGCTTTTAATCAATATAGCCTATTCGCTCTGGCCAATCAGGCTCTCTTACCGGACTTACTTAGCTCCGCTGGCTCTCGGGGTGGCCTACGTTGGCATCCCGTTTGCACTAGGGCTGGCAGTTATCGGTCAAACGATGGAAGCTAACGATTGGGTCTGGATCAGCGGGCTGTATTTGATGTTTATCGGACGAATTATCCTTAAAGACTTTCGTGACAGAAAAGGCGATGCTAGATATAACAAGCCGACCTTTTTATTAAAATATGGCAAAAACTCAACATGCCTAGTCAGCTTGCTGGCTATCTTATCCGGAGGGGTGATGATCATTGTGGCTCTACAGGGATTGGTCTGGCTGCAGCTGATTGTGGCTGTATACCTTGCTCTGATTATCAGTGTGCTAAGACGATTGCAGCTTGCCCCACAAGGTGCTAAGGAGCAGGTATACATCGGCGTTGGCGCTAAGATGGGCAACGGGTTGCTTATTACACTGCTCGGTGTTTTTGCATTAGCAAGCTCAGACGCGCCAGTAGGGGTACAGGTCAGTTTAGCCATTGTCTTACTGTTAATATTTGTAGCCAATTACGCTGTCATCGTGCGCTCCCCGGGCCGGACAACGTTGGCGTATAAGGGTTAGTCAGCTACAATAAGCATAAATACTATGGATCCCGAGGAAGATGATTTTTACAAAAAACGAGGTACTGGCACAGCGGTAGCCGAACCTCCTACAAATCCTCTCCCATCATCAGCTCCTCCATCCAAGCCGCCATCAGGCAGCTCATCGGTAACTTGGACGGCATCTGAGTACCTTCACCATGATAAGGGCTTTATCTGGTATGTCCTGCTCCTGCTGGCTACTGTTGTACTAGCCGCCGCGGTCTATTTTCTGACCAAGGACTACTTTGCCACCGGGGCAATCGTCGCGGTAGGAATAATCATTGGGATTTATGCCGTCCGTAAACCCGGCCAAATTACTTATGAACTATCGGGTGACGGGCTTCGGGCCGGACAAAAGATGCACCCTTTAGATCAATTTAAATCTTTCTCGGTAATTCGCAGCGAAGGCCCCAGCTACATCAGCCTACTGCCGCTAAAAAAATTCATGCCTCCCGTTGATGCTTACTTTTCCGCGCAAGACGAAGAAAAAATTACCGACGTGTTGGGCCAGCACCTGCCTTACGACGAAAAGCAGGCCTCCGGCGTCGATCGCCTCAGCCGCAAACTCAGGCTGTAGCAAACAACCCCTCTTTTTTGGTAGCGTCGATTAACCTAGTCAAGCCGATTCCGCCCCCACAGCGAGGAATAAAGTTATGATTTAAAAATTCGCTTAGTTCGTTTTCTACCCGGGCTTTGCCGAACAGACTAAACAGCTTCTTAGAGTATTTGCCGCCGCTGATGGTGTAGAATTCGTGAGTCATTTCTTTGGGGTCAACACTGCGCTCGGCGCTGCCGATGGTTTCATTACCGTGAATGATCACATCTATCTTTTGAGAGTGAGTTTTGTTTTTCTTTTTCATGTTCCAGAAAGGTGATGTGTAAGACGGAAAGTCCCGGCAAAATACCACCGAGCCAAAGTCGTCTTTCATTTTGTTCTCGTGTTTGTGGGTAAGCTCACGGGTATTGTAGTGACGTTTTAGCTGGTCATATTTTTTAAAGTGGTATGATTTTCGGTTACCAAAGCCCAGATATTCAAGAAGCTCGGTTTCAAATTTGACCAGGTCTTCAATCGAGCCCTTTAGCTCGAACTCAAACATCGGAAAAATCAGCTTGTGCCTTCCGGGAACCGGATTTTTCTCGTTGCGATAACTGGTACTCACACAAAAAACTCCGGGTAGCTCCGGCTTAGTCAGCAGTTCGTACTCCAGCCACATCTGCCCGGTTTGCGGTAGCGGCCATACTTTCCCGGCATACTTATAGGTCGCCACTGTTTCGGGGTCTTCGCAGGCCGCCAAAATACTTAGCCTGTCTTGAGTACTCACTTCGTAAAATCCTTTCTCAAGACAAAAGTTGCGTAGCTTATTTACAATTTTGCTAAAGCTTACGGTGTCCTCTACGCCCACATAGTTGTTTGTCACCTTCTGTTACCTCCCCTTAGATTTGTGCATAAAAAAACAGCCCCGGTAGGGCTGTTTTTGAAAAATAGCTATCTCGAGCTTTTTATGCATCGGGATACCTATCTTTATGCATTAGGATACAACTTACCATAAACGTAATCTCGGTGCAACATTTATAGCAACTGGGGTG
>Ga0155520_107_pt1 | contig 9484 bp, 10 predicted proteins | sample RifCSPhighO2_12_FD_107177 | JGI IMG/M metagenome (GOLD analysis project Ga0155520, IMG submission 107177) | Candidatus Saccharibacteria bacterium RIFCSPHIGHO2_12_FULL_49_19
AGGAAAAGCCAAAAGAGGGAAAAGCCAAAGAATAGCACTTGAACTTTGGGCCTGAGCTAGTTAAACTTAAGCGTAAGTCCATTAGGTTAAGGAGGGTTAATAACAAACATGGCAGATAATGTAGTGGCCGATCAGGGTGTAGGTAAAAAGAACAAGCGAGTGGCTAAAATGAGCTGGAAGAAATGGCTGGCGTTGTTAGTTATATTAGCTTTGGTGGCCGGGGGTATCTGGTTTGCTTATGATTACAGCCAGCTTAGAAAAGAGAACAAGGAGCTATCTGATCCCCAGCAAGCCGCTCGGCAAGCCACCGCCGCGCTGGTGGCGGAAGTCGGAGCTATAACCAACCTACCGGCCGGCGAGACACCTACCGTAGCTACTGTGAGCGACGTCTCTAAGCTTAAAAACCAAGCTTTCTTTGCTAACGCTCAAAACGGCGACAAGGTGCTGATTTACACCCAAGCTAAAAGAGCCTACCTGTATCGCCCCTCCACCCAGAAGATCATAGAAATCGCCCCCATTAATTTGGGCAGCAGCAACAGTTCCAACAGCAATAACTAAAAAGACAAGGCTCTTATCTGTTAATACCTAGGCATGATAAGCTCTGCCTAGGTAGACTGCCATCAGCCTATTGGCTATTAGCTGTTAGCTTTTTAGGGCTCTTTTTTGTTGTGCTGCTCGATAGTTTCGGTAATAGCTTTTTTCAGATTCTCTAAATCTTCTAAACTGCCCATTCTCACCGAGGCGACAGCATCAGCTGACACCTTGGATCCATCTTGTTTGCGGATTTGAAAGAAGGTGAGGGTAGGAACGTTATTGCCGCCAGCTATAAAAACGATGTGACCATCAGCCACCACTGTTGGAGCCAGATGGTTTAACTCCAAATTGGCCGGATCGTTAGGTTTCATGACTCTATAATAGCACTTCCTAAACTAGCCTGATAATGCTAGTTAAGTGTTTCAAAAAGAAATAACCCCGTCATTAGACAGGGTTATTTCCTCTCATAAGAACTCTGTTTATTAGGCAGAGATCTTTTTGCCACGACGGCTGATGCGTCCGCCCTTGGCGCCAGCGCTGCGGGCCAGCTCCCGGTTGGCATAAAAGCCACCGGTGCGGCCGACCTTGCCGCCCATAGCGCCGATACGGGCATAAAAATCCGAACCGTACTTGGCTTTGTTGGTGGCAGCTGCTTTAGCGCCACCGGCTTGTGTTCCAGCCATAGCTTGAAACTCCTTAACTTTAAAGTTCTAAGGAAAATAAAAAAGGGCAGTAAATCTGCCCACTCGCAGGTTAGTACCCTCGTTATTTCCCTGAAACTACGCTTATGGTATCACTTAAGCTTAAGTATGTCAACCCTGTCAGAAATAGGGAGCGCCTAGTCGACTCTTTAGATATCTTTTGCCGTGTCCCGATTTGAGTTGCCTTTCGCGTTTTTGAGCAGCTTCCTCAGATAGGCAAGCCTCAAAGTAAATTAGTTCAAAGGGCCCTCGCCCCTTTGTAGACATATTCAATCCTTGATTATGCTCGTTCAGACGCTCCCGTAACTGGCGAGTGTAGCCAGTGTACAGTCTATTATCCTTCTTACCCCGCAGTACATACGTAAAGTAGAACATTTCATAATATTACCACTCGCCAGATTTCCTACGGGGTCAACCTCAAGTCAAGTTAAGTTGTGGGTGCGGCGATAGGGCCTAACAAATCTGCCGCTGGTCACCCTCCAAACAGCCTGGCAATTGAGACATTGGTAGCGATGGGCATCCTTCTGTAGGCTATGAGCTCCACAAGTAGGGCAGGTGCTGCGCCGATGCAGCCAATCACGGTAGGTGTCGAGACAGTTTTGGATGTGATTTGAGCTGACCCGCACGTTATAGCGGCGGCCAATTCGAGCGGCTTCTGACCAGGCCAGACTTTCCATTTTTAGTAGTTCAAAGTCACTGCCATAGGTAGTGTGGTTCAAGCGGGCATGGGCTAATTCGTGTAGGACCCCGTAGCGTAAATCTCGCAACGGCTGGTTGGGGTTGTAAGTGATGGTATTGGTGCGAGGCGACCAGTGCTCCTGCTCACCCTTCTGAAACTTCAAATCAGGAAAATCCCGACTCAGACGGGCAATAAAGGAGTTAGATGTTTTGCTTGATGTATTCATAGCATCCGTAGATTACGGCTTGTTCAGCGTGTCGGGCCTTAACTATTGGCGGAATATCAAACATTCTGTGAGGATGGCTGTTTAGCTGGTGCACTAAGGCGTCTGAGAACTTCTCAAAGTGCGCTCCAACCCCGCCGCCAACAATCACCACGTCAGGCTGAATAACAGCCAGCAAAACACTCAAGCCGGCGGCCACATCTTTGGCATAAGCCTCCCAGATCAAAGGATCCTCAATTTCACTAGCCAGCTGGCCGTAGCGCTTTTTGAGAGTTTCACCGGAAGCAAAGTCCTCCCACGGGGCTATTTTTCCGTGGTGTTCGATCAGCATGAAGCCTGCTTCACTGTCAGCGAGAGCTGGATCAATCTTACCATTTACGATAATTCCACTGCCAATTCCAGTACTAAATGTGAGGTATATTACTTTTTTATACCTTTTATGAACTAGAGCCTCGGCAAGACCAGCTAGATTAGCGTCATTCTCTACTAAGACGGCTAGACCCAGCTCTCTTTGCAGGTCATCCTTTATTGGCACATTATGCCAGCTAAGATTACCGAAGACCCGCCCAGTTCCGCGGCGGCGGTCGACTATCCCGGGAATAGCGCAGCAGGCCATAATTGGGTTTTGGCCGCTAAACTCAGCCTTTACGGTCTTGCCTAGTTGCTCGATAAACTTATCGTAGCCACTTGGCGTCGCAAACTTAAACTGGTGGATAATCTTTCCATCTGCTGAGAAAATGGCCAGCAGAGTTTTGCTGGCACCAACATCTATAGCCAAGTAAACCCGCTCCCTGCTGCTCATCATTGATTAGTTTAACATGGCGACGCTTTACAGGTGGGTCAATAACCTCTATAATTCCAGTTAATCTATAGGGTTGTTGAAAAGCGGGCGATAGCTCGCTTGCGGGTAACGCCCATATGGAAATGACATTTACCCGCCTAAATTTCGCCAAGCGAAACTTTGGCGGGCGAAGAAGGAGGCTTTTGTCTTTGGCTGCAACTAAAGCTAATTTAACTATGGATGAGCTCTTGGCGTCTCATGACGTCAAACAGCTCAGGACCGGCGACATGGTGGAGGGGATGGTAACTTCAGTGCGCAAGCACGAGGTATGGGTTGATCTAGGACCCCATGGCATAGGAGTTATTTTTCGCCGAGAAGTTGGGCATGAAGAACTGACCGAAGGCGGTACCATCTCAGCCAGCGTGGTTGATCCGGAGTTGGATGAAGGTTATGCCTTACTTTCCCTGAAGCGGGCCGCCAAGGACCGCGGCTGGGGCGAGCTGAGTAGACTTTTTGAGGAACAGGAGATTGTTGAGGTCAGCGCCTATGATGCTAACCGCGGCGGTCTTTTAATCGAGCTGGAGGGTATAAGAGGTTTCTTACCGGTCAGTCAGCTGGCCGCCGAGCACTACCCCAGAGTTTCTGACGCCGATAAGGACGAAATACTGACCAAACTTAACAGTCTGGTCGGTAAGACCTTAAAAGTCCGCATCTTAGATGCTAACCGCAAAGAAAACAAACTGATATTCTCTGAAAAAGAGGCAGTTCGTGACCGGATGCAGTCTAAACTCACTCAGCTTAAAGTGGGTGATGTAGTCGAAGGTATAGTGACCGGAGTAATTGACTTTGGCGCTTTTGTAAACGTTGATGGTATTGAGGGCTTGGTCCACATCTCAGAAATCTCCTGGGAGAGGGTAGAGGACCCTCGAAAATACGTGCAAATCGGCGAGACCATCAAAGCAAAGATTATCGCTATCGATAAGGACCGCTTGTCATTATCCATCAAGCAGATGAGTGATGATCCTTGGGTCTCAGAAGTTAAAAAGTTCAAAGAAAACGACGTTGTTGAAGGTAAGATAACCCGAATTACTCCATTTGGAGCGTTTGTTCAGCTTTCACCATCAGTCGAGGCCCTGGTGCATGTTTCGGAAATGAGTGATGAGGAAAGTATTGATCCGGAGCAGCTGTTTAAGCTTAATGAAACCAAGAAGTTCAAGGTTCTGGAAATTGATACCGAAAACCGTAAGATTGCCCTAAGCCTCAAGGCGGTTAGTGAAAAGACAGCTAAGTCACCCGTCAAACCTTCTTTGGAAGCTCATGACGGCAAGGCTGAAAAAGCCGAAAAACCCAGTAGTGAGCTTTCGCGGCTCGTCCCCGCTGATGCGGATGCTGGCGAAGCAACGCGAAAGTCTACTACTGGCAAAACTAAGTCTAAGTAGAAATGAAAGGAGCAGCTCATGGCACAAGTTATAGAAGTCGGCGAATCAATGACCGTGGGAGAGCTGGCCGGGCTGCTCCAAATTCCGGTATCTAAGCTCATAGCCGAGCTCTTGAAGAACGGGGTCATGGCAACCGTTAATGAGAAGGTTGATTTTGATACGGCTCAGATAGTCGTGGGCGAGCTGGAACTAGACGTTGAGCTAGCTAAAAAGGAGCAAGAATCAGTACTGGCCCGCCCTAAGCGTGAGCTGTCTGACAAAGCTGAGGCCCGCCCGCCGGTCATTGCTATGATGGGGCATATTGACCACGGGAAGACCTCGCTTTTGGATGCTATTCGCGGCGCCGAGACTACTAAAGATGAGTCCGGGGGAATCACTCAGCACCTGAGCGCTTACCAGATTAAGCATAATGACCGCTACATAACGTTTTTAGACACACCCGGGCATGAAGCTTTTGCCGCTTTGCGCGAGCACGGCGCCCGCTTGACTGACCTGGCGGTTATCGTCGTCGCTGCCGACGACGGGGTGAAGCCACAGACCCTGGAAGCTATCCGCTTTGCTAAAGGCGCTGGGGTAAAAATGATCGTGGCCGCCAATAAGATGGACAAGTCGGAAGCCGACCTCAACCGCTTAAAACAGCAGCTAGCTGAGCATGGTCTAAATCCTGAGGATTACGGCGGGGACACGGTAGTGGTTCCAGTCAGCGCTAAAACCAAGGAGGGTATCTCCGAGCTTTTGGATATGATCTTGCTGGTCACCGATCTTGAAGAACTTAAAGCGGAGCACAGCGGTCGGGCTGAAGGACTGGTCATCGAGTCCCATATGGATAAGGGCTTGGGTCGGGTAGCGGTGGCTTTAATTGAGCAGGGAGCCTTGCGGACGGGTAACTTTGTCCAGGTTGGAGCCACCTATGGAAAAATCCGGACTCTGCAAAACACCGGCGGCGAGATACTCGAAAAAGCTGGGCCCAGTATGCCGGTAATTATTACCGGCTTAAAGAATCTGCCGGAGTTCGGAGACGAGTTTGTAGAGGTGGCTAGTGAAAAAGAAGCCCGTGAGAGGGCACTGCGAGTTGCCCATTCGAGATCTTCCGGTGCCACAACGACGGCCACCACCGGATCAGAGCTTTTGCGGGTCATTAGCCGTACTCATGAACTGACCGAGTTTAACATTGTGCTGAAGGCCGATGTGCAGGGCTCACTCACTTCGGTGGCAGATAGCCTGAAGTCTTTGGACACCGAAGAAGTCGCGGTCCGGGTAGTGAGTTCTGGCGTGGGTATTATCAATGAGTCCGATTTGCACACCGCCTCCAGTAGCCGGGCCATAGTCTATGGCTTCAATGTCAGCTTACCGGCACATATCAAGCGTCTAGCGGCTCGCGATAATGTCTCAGTGCGTATCTTTTCGGTTATTTATGAGCTAATCGACGACGTTAAGCGTGAGCTGGAAGCTCTGTTGCGCCCAGAGGTGGTAGAAACAGACCTTGGCAAACTAATCGTCAAGGGTGTTTTTAAGACCACCAAGACCGAAACTATCGCCGGCGGCGAAGTAACAGTTGGAAAAATCACCTTGCCGGCACTAGCTCGAGTTAAACGCGACAAAGAAATCCTTGCCGAGGACTTAGAGGTCACCAGCCTTAAAAAGGGGCCAACCGATGCCCCCGAAGTTAATAGCGGCGAGATGTGCGGTTTTAGCTTGAAGACCGAAGCCCGGCTGAATATCGCCGAAAACGACCGGGTAGAGTTCTACACCCGCCAAACCAAAATCCGCACTCTATAAATTAAAGTTATTATCTTAAGCTTTTAAGGCTGATTTGCTACAATCGTACTTAGAATAACTAGCGGCCCATAGTGGGTAAGAAGGTGGGTATGGACGACCAAACGACTCAAAATCAAGATGATCAGAATAATTCGGGTGCGGCTTCCGGTTCCAGTTCGGTCAAAAAAAGAGCTCTAGAGGCATTGTTGCCCTTACTGGATAATTTGGATGAATCTCCGGACAGGAAGTTTGAAATACTGATGACCGCCGTGCGCTCTGCGACTGATGATGAGAGTGTACTAGAAAAAGCTCTTGAGGCAGCTCTTTCAATTGAAGAACCAGCCGCTAAAGCCGAAGCGCTGTTAGATATCATTAACGAGGCCAGTTTCCGCGACGAGAACAGATAGGCTAGTGTCTGGCCTGCCAGCGGCGTAGGTTGGCTAACATTCTAGTCGCATCAACTATCCTAAAGCTGCCATCCGACTGCCATCTTGGGGTAAGACCTATTACTGTTAGGAATCGCTCAATATTTCTAAGTGCCTCTGGGTCGTACTGTGTTATCCTACCCATCCGGTATAGAGGAACCTCTGAGTCAGATAAATCAGACTTATAGACATCTAATGTCTCATTAAGCATTCTCTCGGTCCTCTCAATTAAATCGGCAACCGCTCCCACATTGTCAAAGTCGAAGTCACGTAAATCAAAATCAGTGGTGCGCAGAGCATCATAAGGGCTAAATATGCCGTGCCACTGAGTAATAGGCGCGCCTCCACTCTCCAATAAATTAGCTAAAGCACGCCGCGCCGAGGAAGTAACTTCGCTACTCCTACCAAGAAAGCCGATAGGTCGCCTGGTAGAAGCGCCTGATCTCGCGCCTCTTATCATCCTTCCCAGCATTACATCTTCTCCCTTATCTAGAGTTTGGTATCCGCCCACAGCCGTGTAGATGCCGGGCCGGAAAGCGAAATTGGCCCCTGATGAGCCGACACCTTTAGTCTTAATCCTTAAATATGCCTCCATCATTTGCATTAGTCTGGTGGCCGCAAGGGTCTCAGGGTGGGCTTTATAGGCATCGTAGCCCCAGTCTATGAAGCCTAAGAAACCGTCAGTTTTAGGTTCGGCGGCGGCCTTATCGATTATAGTTTTAATATATTTGGGGTTAATCCACTGGCTGTCGGCGTCGTTGGATATCAGCAGGATCTCATTAAGATCAACCTTGCGGGACAAGAGATCGCTAATGACAGCGTCAGTCAGGGCCTTGCGGATCCAGCCAATTCGCGTCTCACGGGGATCAAGCCTTCGTTTAACAAAGCGAACTTTAACTTCCGGATGTTCTTTTTGAAACCGCTCGATCTCATCGATAGTACTATCCAGCTTAACTTTTTTACCGTCTCTTCCGCGTTTTGGAGCGTTGGCGAAAACTACAACCTCAAAATCATCAAAATCAACATCTTTTTGATTGGCGTACTGCTCCAGCGTACGGTAGATATTTTTGCCTTCCTGATGGGCGGCCGCCGGAATCATTACCACCACTTTAGGGTTGGCGGCCATATTACGCTTGTTGCGCTCTCCTACGTGAAGGCTGACATCCATCATAGTTGCTTTGAAGAAGCGTCTAAGACCTATAGAGCGTAAGTACCGTCGAGCGCTTTCGTTGGCGTCGATATCAGCGTCCGGGTTAGTTTCCAGCTCCCGGGCAAAGGGAACGGCCCGACGCTGCTCGGCACCGCCACCACCTACATAATACTCACTGCCGCCGTAGTATCCTCCGCCACCTGATGATTCACGCAGATTTTCCAGGCCGCGGCGGCTATAGATCGGCAGTACCGGAGGAATTTCAGTCGGGGGGTTGGCCTCTCGCAGGGCAAGCTCGGTCATGAAGTGCTGGTGCCGTTCTTGGACAGTTTTTTCTATAACGTCAGCGGCAGATTTGGGATCATTGTCGCCAACAACAGTAGCCAGCATCCGGATATCCTGACTGCCGTCCGGATTCTTGCTCATCTCCTGGACAGCCTCGGCATAAGCGCCGACGAAGCGGGCATGGCCGCCGCGGTTCTCAAATAAGCTTCGGCCTACGTAGCTGTCTGCGTTAATTACGGCGTTGCCGTTAGCATCAACCGGGACCATAAATACTTCACCTTGGGTACCCTTAGTCATTGACAGGGCAAGGGACATCTTGCCCTCGGCGATTAGATGCTGGGCGTCAGTTGATGATCCGCCGTGATAAGAACCCTCTGGCGCCATATGGGCGACATTGAAGACGTAATTGCCGTCCTTATCCATGCCCGTGGCATTCTGGCCGCCCCACCATAATTTAAGCTCGTTTTGGTCATAGATTCCCGGGGTATCGTTGTTGTACCACAGCTGTCGATGCACCCTGGTGAACTGCTCCGGGTGAGCATTGATGAACTCTTGAGGCGTTCGGCTGACTTCAACACTTTGGGTTACGTTTTCATAAAATCGCAGTTTGTCTTGAGTCAGGTCAAAGCCGGCTAGGCGCAGAGCGTTGCGGCTCTCCCAGTCCAAGTTACCCTGACTATCCCAGCCGAGCCCCAGCTGGCCCTCCTGAATATGGTGCTCGTGATAAGTTTTCTTGTCATTGGCGACGATTTCCTGCCATTTATCCCAATCAACTTTTTCCAGGACGCTCTTGCCGTCGGGACCCGTAATATCCCAGCCGAACTGTTCACCCGGCCGGTTGTTTACCAAATGGAAGCCCTCCGGCAGCTTAACGGCTACTGCCTTGCGGTGTAGGCCGCCATCAAAAAACTCCCGATGCGCTTCGGCCTCCGGACCTTGGACGTCAACCTCCTGGCTATCGCCAAATAGGCCTTTTATTAGACTCATCCGATCCACAGTTTGGCCGACGCCTTCGCCAGCACCGGCCAGCCCGCCGGAAGCTAGGGCGTGTGCCTCCTGGATAAGCAGTCCAGCGGTTACACCGGTGACGCCAGCTAGAGCGCCCATCTTGAGCGACCGCATCCGGCGTAGTCTTCTAAAAACTCGGTCTTTTTGATCGATGTCGCTAATTAACGCGTTAAAGAGCTCTGAAGAAGCCTGTTCTATGTCCTGAAACTCCTGTGGGTCGTAGCCGTCGATTCCCTCAACAGCTAACTCGGCACGCGCTAATTGTTCATCCAAAGCTAACCGCTCGCTTTCAACCAAAGTTTTGCCGCTAAAGTGAATTAGATCCAGGCTTCTTTGGTCAGAAAGGCCGATGCGTACTCGAGCCTCAGTTATAGCCACGCCCAAATATTGGAGACTAGCTGGGTCTTCAGGATTTAAGCCCTCCATAGCGGCCGTTAGATTATCTGTTAAGGACTGAGCCGAAACCGACTCATAACGGGTTTCCTCGAGCTGTTGGCGGCG
>Ga0155520_142_pt1 | contig 8579 bp, 1 predicted proteins | sample RifCSPhighO2_12_FD_107177 | JGI IMG/M metagenome (GOLD analysis project Ga0155520, IMG submission 107177) | Candidatus Saccharibacteria bacterium RIFCSPHIGHO2_12_FULL_49_19
GGCGGTCATAGCCTGGACAGCGCCGCTGTCGTTGTTATACAGCTGGAAAGTTTGAATCGATGCCTCGAAACTGGAACATCCACTAGGGCTAGAACCAACGTCGCAACCACCAATAACGTAAGCATAGGAGTTAGACACCGCCATAGATAGCCCCCAACGCTGGTTGATAGTCACCGAAGAAGTAGTGAAAGCACCAATGCTTCCATCACTGACATTAATTTTAGACCATTCAATGAATGGAATAACTCCTCCCCCGCCGGCATCGTAACCCCCAACAGCATAGATGTGACCATTGTAACCAAAGGCGAAACCTCGTCGGCGGCCAATGGACAGCGTATTGGGTGATTCGGACCAAGCGGCAGTGCCAGCACCATCAGACTCAACAACATTGTTGCTGTTATCAAATTTGGCGTACATAACTTCATCCTTATCAGACTCAGTACTGCTAAATCCACCAATCAGGTATATATAGTTAGCGTATACGGTACCGGAGTGAATGCCCAGACCCTGTGATCCACCGGTGTCTGGGTCAGAGTCTATTTGGGTTTGCCCGCTTATGGTACAGCCAGAAACACTGCCAGTGGTCGTAATATTGCACTTATAAACTTCTGTTTCATAGTCACCGCCACCGCAGCCGGCCCCGCCAGTATTGTTGCCGCAGCCTCCAAATACATACAGATTACCGGGGTTAGTACCGGCCGACGATGGGTTAGCTCTGGCATAAGCATAGGTATAGAAGATATCTTCGGTAATGCCGGCTGTGGTCATATCGACAGTAGACCAGGCCCCCGCCAAGCTGCCGTCGGTATTAGTGGAATTGTAATAGATATTGGTAGTAATAGCAGCACCGGTCAGTCCGCCAACGATATATATTCGGTTATTAAATACGGCATAGCCGGAGGCGGCTACCCCAGTAGTGCCATTGACCTGGTTGGTAGAATCAACACACCAGGCTCCATAACTGGTACCGCCGCAGCTGCCTGGCGCGGTTAGCTGGCCGCTGGAATTTATAGAAACGTAAGATACGTTGCCAGTAACATCAGTGGAGCCCGGGGTGGTACCACTGCAAGTATAGTCGACGCAACCTCCAATGACATACAAATAGCCATTCAAAATTACCGACATGGATAGCATCTGACCGCCCAGTCCAGCTCCGTCGCCCGGCGGTGGCAGGTCGCAGTTATACGGAGAGCCGCCACTGCAGGGGCTGGTTCCCGAAGGTACCGAGATATTGACCGTGGAAACCTCGCCGGCTGGGTTTATGATCCCGTAGTCAACATCGTCGGTTGGCGTCGTACAGGTGCCATCAGAGGTATTTTGGGCAGTGCAGCCACCTATACGGTATAGTCCATTCTGCCAACCCAGGATACTGTAGGCCATGCGCTGGTTAGAGATGCCGCTGATCGTCCCCCACTCCGAGATTGAGCCATCGGCGTTTAGACTAGCTAACTGGGTGTCACTGGCGATGGTAGTACAGTAACCACTGGCGTTGACCGCTGTACAGCCGCCACTCAGGTATAGATAAGCGCCCCAAATAGCGGTGTAACTACCGCCAAAGGATGCCCGCGCGGTAGTGAAGCTGGCGGCAGCAATCCAGCTGTTCATGGTACCGTCACTGTTAAGACGGGAATAATAGGTGGTAGCCCGTAGATTAGCCGAGGAGGTCATGGCACCCTCAAAACCACCGATAGCGTACAGCACATCGTTATAGACATGGACTGTGAAGTTATGCCGGGCGGCCGGCAAAGCCTGCATGCCGGTGGTCGTCCAGCTACTCAAAGTACCCGTCGGGTTAATATCGGCTTTTTCGACGGTTGTAACACCGCCGGTGCTGGCATTGGTCTGCCCGCCTAGCACATACATTCGGTTGTTATAGGCTACCGCCGCCAAATAAGAGCGAGCCGTACCACCATTCAAGCCAGAATCGGTATACCAATATCCGGCTGAGCCACCGGAAGGGTGCCAAAGTTGAGGTTCGCCGTTAGCCCCAATTTTAGCGATGAAGACTGTTGATTCACGGTTGCCACTGCCGTCCACCCCACCCATGGCGTACAAGAAACCATTATAAGCAACCAGACTCATACCGCGGCGGGCTTCGGGTAAATCATAGGCAGATTTGGTACACCAATTGGTACACACTCCATCGCCAGTAGTTGGACTCTGTACGGCTTGCGTTGAGGTATTAAACTTTGCCCAATAAACTTTAGCACCTAATGTTGCTGACGATCCGTAAGTTGTCCCCGCGCCCCAAGAGGCTGTGACGGCAGAAGAGCGGTTTGCCGTACCGCTCCATGTCACAGTGTAGGTTTTATCGGTTTGAGCTGAAGATTCAATTCCCGAGGCCGAGACCTGATCGGCTGAAGCCGGATCGGAAGTGGTTCTTTGAGTCAGGGGGGATGTGTATGTAGCAGTCAGAGCCTGGGTACCGTTTGATGCCCCCATTACAACAGCGCCGCCGGCGGGCGTGTCGATCCCGGTCACCGTGGCTGTGGTTGTGTTAACAGAAGTATTGTCAATACCGGAGTCATTCGGTCCGGTCTGACTGGCACCCGTAAAGAGCTGGGCATGGACCGCCCAGTTAGCAGCCGTTATCCCGGAACCCGAAATCGCCACAGTGACTGTACCATTTGACGATCCCAGATTATCCTCGTCACAGTACCAGAGTTCCGTGCGGTTACCAAGGCCGTTGGTATTGTAAGCCGCCTGCACAATGGTGCAGGTTTTGCTGTCGACCGTGACGCCTGAAAGAGCGGTAGCGCTATCGACCTCAGAACTGGCGAACACCGCCACCAGTCTATTGGTGTCAGCGCTGCCAATATCCAATGTGGTTGATAATGATCCGGCCGTGCTGTTAGCCCGAACATAGGTAGGTGTGTCAGCGACAGTACTGTGTTCCCAGCCTCCAACACTGTATAGATGCCCACCGGCCGCAGCTACCGAGTTATCCCAGATAGCCGTGTTAAGGTCGGTGGTAGCTGTCCACTCATCAATACGGGCGCCGGTGGTCTGGCTTTTTTGAATCAGCTCATTAGTGATGTCAAAGTCGATGTTGGTTTCGTTGTTGCCCTTCATAAGCTTAGCGGCAGTTTCAATGTAAACGCTGGGGTCAATACTTATCGGATACTTGGCTTTGCTAAGCTGACTGGCTTTAAGAGTCAGTTGGTCGTCATCAAGCTCAAACTCGGCTTTAGCATCTGACAGTTTCTTGCCGGCATCAACTACAAACGGCGTTGGGATAGTAAACAGCAGCTGGTTCTTTTCACCGTTTTGGCGGGCTTTTTCCAAAAGCTTAGCGTCGGCTTCGCCGCCGGTAGAGACATTGCCCAGCAGACTGCTATCCACGCCATAGATACCGATGGAGCCGTCATTTTGAGTCCGGGCTTCCAGACCATCAGGTAGATCCAGTTTATATTTGAACTCCAGCTCGTCCTTCTGGTAGCTATTAATTATCATATCTTCTTTAACAATGGCCGCCTTGAGTGAAATAACTTTCTGAGCATCCAGCCCGCGGACTGGGTAAACCAAGCGGTTGCCGTCCTGCTCCGGCCGAGCCAAATCAAACTGAGGTGTAAAAGTAATACCAACATTGTTGATTATGTCAGTAATCGTATAAGGCTGCTGGCCTTCGGCTTCAAACTTGGCGCCAAAGCGCGGACCGGCAATCATACCGGTGCTTTCGGTCCCCGGATTAGGTTTATAATCCCGATTATATTCATAAGCATGAGTCTGCCCGTTGTATTCCAGTTTGTCGGCAAAAACTTTAACCGGATCGCCGACAATCGACTGAGCCGTGGAGTTCAAGCGGTAATTGGCCGGGCGATCCTGCCAGACTTGATAAAGCCCCGGCATAAACTCAACCAGCAGTAAGAGGACACCGGCAATTAACATCACCCTTCTCAGCTTGTCTCCAGTTATTCTTAAGACATTTTTCATCTTATCTACCGGTGGTGGTGAAGGCTAGCGTGCTCACATAAGCATTGGCATTGCTTTGAGCTTTTAGGTTGATCTTGAAGATGATGAAGTTGCCAGCCGAACTAGCACTGAAGCTGCAGCCGGTAGCCTCGTTACCATTGATACCGACTGTCTGCCAAGTGTTAGCGCTAGTCACCACCGTGGTCTCGCTGGTACCGCATTTAGTCACGGTGGAGCCATCGCTCTTGAACATCTCGTAAGTCACCGCGGCATTAGAGGTGCTATCAGCCCGCGCCGTGAGCTGGACGGTGTCGTCGCTGGCAAAACCATTGAAAGTGGAAGGCAACTGATAAGTAACAATAACGCTATAGGTTTGCTGGCTGGCCTGCGGGCTAGTCCAGCGGTAATAGTTCTTGGCTTGTCCGGTTGAGCACAGCGACGAGTTGATAGTTAGCGCGGTGTCGTTAGAGCAAAAGTCGGCGGTCATAGTTCCCACATTGTTGGGCGAAGTTAGAGAACCATTCAAAACCGCGCCCGGGTATTCGGGGTTTAAGTTAACGATGTTATCCGGCGGCGCACCGCAAGCTCCCCAACCATCAGCCTCATAACATTGAATGCGGCCAGTGGTGGTATCGTAATACATCGAACCCAAGTATGCGTCATTGTTAGCAGCAATCGGTGCCGAAGAAGCCCGATCCAGAGTTAGCAAGGTGATCGGTCCGCCTTTATTGGCACCTCCTATTTGGACGTTGGATGCAGTACTACCGTTTAGGGCAATCGTCAGTGCATCAACATAGAAAGTTCTGGCCGTAGCCGACGGCTGGTAAATAACCAAGTCTGGGTCAGTAATACCGGACGATGGTGTAGAAACAATACACGTGATCTTGGTCCAGCCTGTAGTAGAAACGGATTGGGTGTTATAGTCCGTACAGAGCTGAGCCGAGGCCGGCACACTGTTGCCACCCGCCGGCAGGAAGCCAACCGTGATGTCGTTGAAGGTGTTGGAACTGCGGGCATAGAAGGTCACTAGGTACTGGGTGCTAACGCTAGGTGTAATGGTCATATTGTTACGCATACCCAGGTTGGCGTTGGCGGTTGTCACATCCGACACCGAACCGCTGGTGTCGTATATTATGGTGGTCTCTCGGGCCAGGGTAGTGGTGCCTGCCCCGCCGTCGGCGTCAAAGGCTGTCCAGTTAGTCCCCAGGGCCTGGTCAACGCTACCGTCGGCGGCATGATTAACGTCGGCACTGATCGTTACGCTAAGATTGTCGACATAAAAATCGTGCTCCACCCCGTCGCTATGGCGGATAAAGATAGCGTTAGAGCTAGTTATGCCTGACGACGGTGCGGTAAATGTACAGGTTATTCTGGTCCAAATACCATAAGTTGTGGTACTCCCCGTAACGCAAGATGTGGTTGAGGTGTTGGTGCCGTCACGAGAGTAGTAGGTGGTTAGCGTGGTGAAGCCAGTGGTACTGGAGGTATGTCGCACTCCAAACGACACGGCGTACTTTAAGTTAGCAGTCAGAGTTGTTGTCAGGATATTGCGAACACCAGTATCAGCGGTTAACGTGGTGTCCACAAAGACTGAGGCCGAGCCGTTAGCAATATTGTCGCCGGCAGTAGTGTAGCGACTTATCGTTCCGCCAGCCGGAGCGCTCGTCCACATCGTGAAGGTAGGATCTTCAGCGCCCCCATTGTTGGCATATTGGGTAGCACTGTTGTTTACTGTCAGCAAATTATCAGACAGTACCACCTGCCCACTCGAAGTATTAACACTAAGGTAATTGGTGATGCCGGTTGTATTTTGAACACGGAAACCATTAGCCGTCTGGCTCTTAAATAGCGCGCTACCGTCACCTGAAAGCCTGAAGTGCTCTGCTCCGCCGGTCGATATGGTAAACGGATTATAGGGATCTTGAACTTTTATATTCTGAATAAAGGCGTTCTGGAAGGAGACGGCCGGAGCGCCCAGACTGATGCCGCCAGTGTAGGTAGAGCCGGAAGCAGAGCATGAGGAATTGCCACAACGAGTAACCCTAGGATTGGTGTCGGTAACATCCCTATGGACGATGACCGGTAGTCCATTGGGTAAGATAGTTATGTCGGTCTGTTGGCCGACACTATTGGCCGAGTTATCCGCGTCAGTGGTAGTGTTACCAGAACTACAGGTTAAGTTACCACACTTGGTTACCCTTAAATCACTAGCACTAGTTTGCCGATAAGCCATAACTGGCAACCCGTCTACGCCGATGGCAAGTGAGATGTGTGTTCCGGTGTTGGTGGTATCGGCCGCAGTTGATGAGGCGACAGCTGTACAGCTGATGTTTGCACAGCGAATCAGCTTAGCCGATGCACCGCCTTGGTCATTAAAGGCTATGACTGGCATGCCATCGCTACCAATGGCAATGTCGTTGTAATTAGCCAGTTGTCCCGAGCCGGTGGGATTCTCTAAAATGGTGCAGGTCCAGGAGGCTACTGCACAACCGGTACCGCCAGAACTCACAAATTTGGCTACCGCCAAACTGCACTCGGTGGTTGGGCTATCATCACAAGAGGCTGCGGTACCATATTCATAAGATATAATCGGGTTACCATCAGTCCCGATAGCAATACTGTTATCAGCACCTGTCGTGTCTGGTGCTGTGTCAACGCTGTAGCAGGTCCAAGCCGATGACGCACAGCCACTGCCACCAGAAACAACATATTTAGCAGCTCGTAGTCCAGAGTTGGTAATGTCCCAATAAGACATCCAGGGATTACCGTCGGTACCAATCGCGATAGCTGGATTACGGCCGATATTGTTAGCGGTTTCCACATCAGTGGTTGAACTAAGTGAGACACAAGCTATATCAGCGCATTTAGAGACTCGGATATTGCCGCCCGTTGAAGCGTAATAAGCCAGCCAGGGCAAGCCGTCGGCTCCTACGGCGATAGCTAAACTGTCACCATAACTATTAGAGGTTATATCTATTGACGTAATTATATTACCCGAAGAACAGGTCTCATTACCGCATTTTATTATCCTGGGGTCCCCACTGTTATTGGTAGCGTCATAGGTAAAGATAATCGGCAGTCCATCTACCCCGATTGCAATTGAGTTGTTCTGGCCAATATCCGATGCGGACACATCAACCGCGACATTTGAGACACTGGTGGTTTGAACAGTGGCGGAGGTTGATGCCACAGTATTAACGCCTAGTGTCAAATTCGCGTTTTGAGAATCGGCCCTGAAAAGCACGGTCGTGCCAGCCGCGTTCTGGATCCGGAAAGCGGTGGTAGAGTCTGTTTGGTTTTGGAAGAGGGCGGCTCCACCGTCGGCTAGAGAGAAGACGGTGGTGGCATTATCGTTGAATTTAGCAATTGTTCCTGTAGAAGTAGAGTTAGAAACATTGAAGGTGTCAGCGGCACCAGTAGTTCGGTTAGTGACAGTAGTTGGTCCGGTGATGGCAGTTGTACCGGCTACCGATGAGCCGATGTTTACATTACTGGTGGATGAGCCGGTAGCGTTGTTACCAACGTTGATAGTTTGGCTGACTGCTCCGGTAGTATTACCGATTTGCACGGTGGAAGCTATGCCAGTGTTGCCGACGGAGACCGAAGCTCCGCTGGTGTCCACCAAAAAGTAATTATTACCAGCAACATTCTGAATCGCAAAAGCCGCGGAAGAATCGGCAGAGTTTTTGAATGTCGTGGCCCCGCCGACTGCGATGGTTACCTGGGTGGCATTATTAGTCTCAAAGGTTAACGAGTTGGAGTCGTTGGTTCCCAGCACACCGGTCGCGGCAAAGCTATTCCCCCCCTGCAGGAAGGCTGTACCGCTACCAATCAGAAATCCGCAGTTGGCAGATGATTGCAGACAGACTGTGCCGGTTTCGTTAGGAAGAGTCAATGTCTTGTTACCGCCGGATGGCGTAGCAAAAGTGAGTACATTTGTTACTCCGCTGTCGGCAGCTTGCAGTTTGCCGGCCGTGAATGCGTATGGTACACCTGTCAATTGAACACGGTTGCCCGATGACAGCATTTCTCCGTCCCAAGTGGGGCCGCTGGTACCGCCGATGTTCATGGTTAGCCATAACTGCTGATCCCAGGGGATAGAGGCACCAAAAGCGGTAACCGACCCCAGCTGAACACTGAAGTAGCCATTAACTACCCGTACCAGATTACCGGGGGAGCGGGTTTCTATCCACCAGCAGTCATCGGTAGAGCTATTCAGCGAACAGACCCCTTGGGCTGAAGCCCCCGAGCCAGCCGTATCATAAATCTTGAACTCGATATGGTAGTTACCATCAGGAACCACTGTTCCAGTGCTGGTTAACAGGCGGGCTTGAAAATTGAGATAGCTGCTAGTTGCCGCCTCCGCCCGCGGAGCTTTGATAGCCGACCAAGCACTAAGACCTATCGCCGAAACGACAAACAGCCCCAACAGCAATAGCGGAGCTTTCACGCGCGCACGCGGTCTATATAAACCGAACATTTTTTGTTTTTGTTTTCTTGCCCCGTTACTTTTCAGGGTGAAAGCAGTCTGTAATCAGATTGCGAAAACGCCTGTAAATGTAATGGGGTGTTTTTTGAGGCTGTTTTTGTTTTTGTAGCCTACTTACAGATTACGCACCCCTGTAGACTTTGTCAATAGAGGTTGACTACTGTTTTCCACAACTTGA
>Ga0155520_136_pt1 | contig 8379 bp, 6 predicted proteins | sample RifCSPhighO2_12_FD_107177 | JGI IMG/M metagenome (GOLD analysis project Ga0155520, IMG submission 107177) | Candidatus Saccharibacteria bacterium RIFCSPHIGHO2_12_FULL_49_19
CGCTGTTTTGAATAACCGACAGATGCTGGGCAAAAACGCTCTTGTAGGTGTCATATGGACCAGGATTATCAGCTACCCGGTGATAGACCAGAATCAGCCAGGTATTATCAGCTTGGGCTTGCTCTATCCAAGCCTGTACCTGGGCGGCAGAAGTGGTGTCCAGAATGTTTTGGACACGCAATCTGTAAATATCGAAGTTATCTTTTGAGTTAAAGCCCTCGTCAACCGTCCGATGCGCACGATAATAGTTATCGATCGCATCGTTGACTGTTGTATTGTAATCACCGTATGGTGAGGCAAAGTTGCGCACTGGTGCGCCAATCAGTGATTCAAGGTATTCTTTGGAGTGTCTTAGCTCGTAGTCCAAATCGGCCGAATTTAGGCTGGTCAGGAACGGGTGGGTAACAGTGTGCGAGCAAATCTCATGACCCGAATTATAGAAGGCTAGTGCCCCGTCTAATACACTTTGCGGCTGACTCTCTAAGAAAGTTGTTGCGTAACACTGGGTGGTTTTGAAGCCATATTGATTGAGTAGTGGCAGAGCATTGTTTACGTTATCCTCATGACCGTCGTCAAAGGTCAGGGTTAGCAAGGCCCGGTTAAAGCCGTTTGGTGAATAAGTAGTAATACTATAGTCATCTGTTTGCAGCCAGCCGTTTTGAGCAACGTACATGAATACCGAAACATAAGCTGCGTCCTGCGGAACTGTAAATGTGTCACCGTATTTTTGCCAGGTAGTCGGGCTATTGCTTAACGGGCTTGGCATACCTACGTACTGTTCGCTACCGTCGGCTTTTATATACAGAGCCACCACGTGTGGCTGTACTGTACCCTTATACCAGGCGGTGAAGCGGTACTGGTTACCCGGTGTGAGTGTGTTAATTGGCGTAAAGAACCATTTAGCGTCGCCGTCTACATAATTACTGACGGTTACTTTTATGCTTTTACTGCCGCTATGACCCTCGTTAGTAACGTATTGGAAGTTGGCTGTGCTGGTACCCCACTTATTATTTTGCCAAGCGGTAGGCGCGGTGGTGCCTTCTTCGACCGAGCCATTGGGGACAGTAATATCCGCTGGCGGGGGAACCCCGACTTGCAGTAGCGCGTCGTCAATAGTTAATGTGCCAACTGAATCTATCAGGTGGAATACGGTTGCTTGAACCGCAGAAGAGGGGATCACAAAGTTCGTTTCATACAGCTTCCAGGATGCGCTGGCCGTAGCACTCGGTTGCTCCACGTACGAATAATTACCAGCGCCGTCAATGAAAGCTACAACTACTCGGTTGCTCATATTTGATTTGTAATAGTCGCGGTAGACATATGTCTTACCGGCAACAACGTTGACTGGGTTAGGGTACCACTTAGCATCGCCGCTGGTGTATTGACTGATAGTCGTAGTTACACTTCTTGTACCGGTCCGACCGCTATTTTCATAAATAAACTGTGCAGTATTAGTGCCCCATGAATTTTTTAACCAACTGTCAGGGGAAGACCCATTAGCTGAAGATTCAAAAGAGTTGTTAGCTAAAAGATTTTCTTCATCCACGGGCGGAGGCGGAGGAGGCGGGATGGGTGTGTTTTGTACATCTATGTTGATCGTAGTTGAAGCTGTTAAGTTCACTGTATTGCGAGCGGTCGCAGTGATTATATGACCTCCGTCTGCAACGCTGGCAGTGTCCCAGTCAACGGAGTATGGCGCAACGGTATCCTCAGACCCAAAATTGGCCCCATCTACTTTAAACTGTACTCCGGCTACCCCTTGGGCATCTGCGGCGTTAGCAGAGATAGTTTGTGTACCCGAAACGGTTGCACCGTTGGCAGGAGAAGTTATCTGGACAGTCGGGGGAGTCGCGGGCGGATTAAGCGAAAAATCATCAGTTGTAAGTTTTCCAACCGATCTTATGAGGTGATAAACGGTCATCGATTTAGCATTAGCAGGTGTATTAATACTCCGAGTTATCTGTTTCCAGTCTGTACTGGATGGCACGTTGGTCTGGGCCATATTAGTCGTGCTACCGTCGGTCCGGGTTATGACCGGCTGTAAGTAAGTTGTCTTGTTGCTTTTGTACCAGTCGCTGTAGGTATAAGTTGTATTCGGTGTAACGTCTACAGGCGTGAAATGCCAGCGAGCATTACCGCTGGAGCGTTGCGTCATGTTGATTTCGAGACTGCGATTGCCGCTGTGGCCATTACTTAAATAAGTGAATGTGGCAGTGTTATTGCCTTGCTTGGAGTGTGTCCAGTCGGTAGGCTGCCCGCTGGTTTCGGACTCAACAGAGGGGTTAGGAATAAGATTGATGGGTTCTGCCGAAGCAATTCCAGAGCTGGCTAGAGGCAATGTATTAATAGCTGCAAAGAGCAGGGCAAAAAATATTTGGATTATTCGTTTCATACTCACAAGTCTCTCCACCTTTAGGCGCATAAACTTTGCGCTTATAATACACTGTTTATCTAATAAAGTCAATATATTATACAAGGAAAAATAAGCATAACAATATTACTGTAAAATATGCTTTACAAATTGTCATAATTATGTATAATATTGTTCCAGTGGAATTCGTTTAGTTGAGGTGGGTCAACATAGCGTGTTCTTTAAAGTAAAGAGGAGCCTATATGACCTACGGTCAAGTACTAGGAACTTCAGCAACCGCCCCCGCAGCTGTATTGCTACCGGCCACCGGTAACAACAGTGCGCTGTTTTACATTGCATTGGCATTGCTAGGCGCTGGCGTTGTGACTTTGGTAGCCTCAACTTTGGTGGCTCGAAAGAACCGCTAAGAGGTATACCAAGGTAATATCAATAATAGCGGCGGAGTTTTTCCGTCGCTATTTTGATAAATGGCAGCAGTTATGAGAGTAAAGAAAGCGATACTCATTTTTGGTTTGAGTTTATGTAGTTTAGGGTTATCAGGCTTATTGATGATAGCCTATTACAACCATCGCAGCTCGGCGCTACCCGCCGGTACTGCTCAGAAAACAGAGGTGGTGATAGCTAAGCCCGAAACAGTTTCCGGTAAACCGGTGGAACTGATAGTTCCAAGTCTTGGTATCAAGCTAGCTGTTGCTGATGGTGTATATAATCCTAAAACCGGCGCCTGGACCCTATCTCGTGATAAGGCTCATTTCGCCTTGCTTAGTCTGCCACCTAATAATCAGCAAGGTAACACCGTGATCTATGGGCACTACCGGCCGGAGGTCTTTGCTAGTCTTAAGAAAATACAGCCTGGTGGTGAGGCGATAGTGCGAACCGAAAATGGCTATAACTTTTTTTACAAATTTGACCAGTCAGTTACTGTGCCGCCTACCGACACATCAGTATTTACCTACAAGGGCAAGCCACAGCTGACCCTTCAGACTTGCACAGGGGTGTTTATGCAGGACCGCCAGTTGTTCGGCTTTAGCTTGGTTCGCTACGAAAAGCTATAGTTGATTTTATCCGGTAGCCGCGGTATCTTTTAGGGCCTGATTGCTTAGCTCGTAACGTCGGCTGGAAGTATCCCAGCCAGTCATTTCTGAGCTGAATCTACCCAGGATTATTACCTCAAAGAACGCGGTAACAAAGACCCCAATCTCTATCCAGCGCAGGAAGTAGAAATATGGCATTGAACCTAGCAGCATCCAGCGTTTAGCCGCTACGCTTGAGACCAATGCAATAGCGCTTACAACAATAAAGTCAGCGGCGAACACTGCCGGCAAGACAAGCCAATTACCCGTAGCCAGTAAAACCAGGGGCATTAGTATAAACATTTGTAGCAGATAAAACGCTGGCTGCAGCAGCTGTACACCGAGGCTGACATCGATGGCTTGGGGTCGGAAACCGATTCGGTACTTTTTAACTCCTTGGAAAAAGCCTCTTTGCCAGCGGAGATTCTGCTTAATGAAGTCCCTGAGAGTTTGCGGATCCTGAGTATAATTGACAGCTCTAGGAATAAATCTGATTTTCCCCAGCTTCTTGCGATGTACCTGAAGTGTTATATCAAAGTCCTCGGTAAAACTATGGGTGTCGAAATCAAGATGCTTGATTATATCGGTTCTAAATGCAGTGATTGGACCGGGGAAGACTGAAATCATTCCCAGGTAAGATTGTATTCGTCTATTAACGTGTTGGCTGTAAGTATAGGTGAGTGCCCGATAGGTGCTGATCCAGTTACCCCGCATGCTTTGTACGAAACCAACAGCCACCGCGTACTTTTTGGAATTGAGCTTGTCCCTGTAAATCTTGAAGTAGTTTAGCGAGAACACACTGTCCGCATCGGCAACATGAAGCCACTCGTAGTTGTCCTCGATATCGAACTTTTTAATGGCTTTGGCCACTGCCAATGCTTTACCGCCTTTCTTGACTGTCAAAACATGGTCACGCCCCAGTAGTTTGACCGCTATGGCTCGAGTCTTATCTGTTGAGCCGTCATCAACCACATAGATATCGCCCTTTTTTTGACCGGCGACGCTGGCAGACTTGATAGTCGTAGCGATTATCAGCTCTTCGTTATGAGCTGGCAAGAGAAGAGCCAGTTTGCGCTTGTTGATTCGCTTGTGTACGTAGCTGGCAGGGCGCCTAGTGTAGGGAACATTCTTGGAAGTCCTGGACTTAACTTTAAGACTACCTCTGTTTTCTAGGGCTTTTACAGGGGTACGGCGGTTGGCGGCTGATAAATCTTTCTTGGTACTAGTGCTCATAAAACACTAGTATATTACCATAAACATAACAAATATGCAAATAAGTTGTCTGGTTATATAAACTGTTTAGATTTCGTGGAGAACTTCGATGTGAGCGCCGAGAGAGTTGAGACGTTCGGCTAAGTCTTCATAGCCGCGGTTTATGGTGTAGACGTTTCTTAGCATCGATACCCCAGGGGCGGCCAGCATGCCTATCAGCAGCATCACTGCCGGACGGATGCCGGAAGGAGCTACCACATCAGCAGTCCTCCAGCGGGTTGGCCCATCAATAAACACCCGGTGCGGGTCAGCCAACTCCAGATCAACACCGATTTTTTTCATCTCGGCATACATCAGGGCCCGATCCTCATAAACCCAGTCGTGTATCAGGGTGCGGCCTTTGGCAACCGCTACGATAGGCACGAAGTAGGGCAGGTTATCGATATTAATCCCGGGATTCGGAAGGGGGTGTAACTTATCCTCTGGTGCTGATAGTTGACCCTTGTGTTCATAAATAGTCACGTCTGCTAAGCTGGTTTGATCGTTATTGGCTTTGTAGCGTTCGCCTATCTTGAATCGAAGTCCCATTTTTTCAAGCTTCAGTAACTCTAAATCCAAGAAGTCAATAGGCACACGTTTAACGGTAATTGAAGAATCAGTGGTAATCGCCGCAGCTATAAAGGTCATGGCTTCGACAGGATCCTCGCTAGGCGAGTAGGTAATGTTCTTTTTAATGTCACGTTTACCCCTTATCTTAAGAACACTGCTTCCAATCCCCTCAATTTTTACACCTAATTTCTGCAAGAAGAAGCAAAGATCTTGAACCATATAGTTATCACTTGCTTGCTTGATAATTGTCTCGCCCTCAAATCGCGAGGCAGCCATAATTGCATTCTCAGTCACAGTGTTACCAACTTCGTATAAAACGACTGGTCGCTTGGGGCGGGAACGCCGAGTGGTAATTTCATAGTAGCCGCCGGTCGTGACGATTTGGCTCCCAAACTCCTCAAGGGCGTATATGTGCGGCAATACTGTCCTTTTTCCCAGCTCACAACCCCCGGCGTAAGGTATCTTGAACGTGCCAAACTCATGCAACAGCGGTCCGGCCATCATAATTACGGTGCGGGTCTTACGGGCGGCATCTTTGTCCATCTTATCAAGGTTAAGAGTACGGGGAACCTTAATCTCAAGATCATTATCTGTATTCCATCGGATATGCACGCCGATACTGGTTAATACTTCGATGATTCGGTTGACTTCTTCGATGCGCGGTATCCCACGTAAGCGGGTCGTACCCTTATTGAGCAGGCTCGCACACAAGATGGACACCGCGGCGTTTTTGGAAGCCTTTAACTCCACCTCACCATGCAGCCTGTGACCACCTTCGATTCGTAGATTAACTGAGCTGTTGATACTGATCAGCTGTTTGTTTAGCACATCGGAGATACGGCCCATGGTCTCCAGGCTCAAATTTTGCTTGCCGTGCTCAATGCGGTTAACAGCTGACTGGCTGGTGCCTAACTTTTTAGCAAAGACCGCCTGGGTCAGGCCACGTTCTTGCCGGATTTGCCGGATTAGTTGACCGATTTTCTGGTTTGTTTCGGGCATTCGCCTAAACACTATATCACAGACGATATATTCTGTTGCTTTGCAGGGTCGCACCCTGTAAGGATGAGAAAACTACAACCCTATAACCCCGCAACCCTGTTATTATAGAAACATGTTGTAAGTGGGTGCCAGATATCTGATTTTAATTAAAGGAGGAGTTCCTTATGAAGGATAAAGATATAGCAGCACTCATAAATGCTGAAACCAAAAGACAAGCCGAGGGTCTAGAGATGATTCCCAGTGAGAATCACACATCTGCTGACGTTCTCAAGGCCCTAGGCTCCAGGCTTACAGATAAGTATTCCGAAGGCTATCCAGGAATGCGTTACTACGGCGGCTGCGAAAACGTTGATGCTGTAGAGAACTTAGCGCGTGACCGGGCCAAAAAACTTTTTGGAGTTAGCCACGCCAACGTTCAACCGTACTCTGGCTCGCCAGCTAATCAGGCTGTATATTTTGCACTGGTAGACCCCGGCGATACGGTTATGGGCATGCACCTTTACTTCGGTGGACACATGACACACGGCCTGAAAGTTAACTTCTCAGGTACCATCTATAGGTCTGTTCAGTACCATACCGGTAAGGATGGTTATCTGGACTACACTGAGATGGCTAAGATGGTCAAGGCCGAAAAACCCAAACTGATTTTTGTGGGAGCCACGGCCTACCCTCGGATATTCGACTGGGCTCGGTTGAGAGAGATTGCTGATCTTTCAAAAGCCTGGCTAATTGCTGACATTTCACACATCGCCGGATTGGTGGTAGCTGGGGCACATCCGTCTCCTGTAGGACATGCGCATGTAATAACCACCACTACTCATAAAACACTGCGAGGCCCCAGAGGGGCAATGATTCTTTGCGATGGCAATGCGTCTACTCCTCTTAAGGCAGTGGAAAGAAAGCCTGAGAATCTACCCACTCTGATTGATCGCGCCATCATACCGGGGTTACAGGGGGGCCCCCATAACCATCAAACAGCTGCCATAGCAGTGGCCCTGCGTGAGGCCTCACAGCCCGGCTTTAAAAGATACGGTCAGCAGATAGTCAAAAATGCTAAAAAGCTAGCCGAGGAGCTACTAAAGAGAGACTATAAGCTGGTAACCGGCGGCACCGACAACCATTTATTGTTGATTGATCTTAGCAACAAAAAGGTGATTGGCGCTGATGCCGAAAAAGCGCTAGGCAGAGCAGGTGTTACTGTAAATAAGAACACTGTGCCATTTGATCCCAGACCGCCATTCAGCCCATCAGGTATCCGTATGGGCACCCCAGCCCTAACTACTCGAGGGATGAAGGAGAAGGAGATGGTCCAGATTGCCGATTGGATAGATCAGGCTGTAAAGAACCATCAAAATGCCAAAATACTCAGGCAATTAAGTAATGAGGTTAAAGAATTCTGTCGGCAATTTCCTCTACCGAGCGATAAATGACAGACGTCTATAGGGCTATCCTAGTTGCTACCATCACTGTAATTGACGATGGCAAAGTGTTGCTAGTTAAGCGCAAGCAGACAGGTTTTATGGATGGCTACTATGCCACGCCCGGCGGTCATGTCGACGCTGATGAAACCATTAGAGAGGCCGCCGTTCGTGAGCTTAAGGAAGAGACCGGACTGATAGTTAAGGAGCAGGATCTAAAATTGTTTCACATCTTACAAGACGAAAATATTGCTCCTAAAAACTACATAAGTTTCAGATTTCTAGTAAAGAAATGGAGAGGCATCCCTCGACTGTGTGAGCCGGAAAAGTCAGAAGACGTTGGCTTTTTTGATATCAATAATCCGCCGAAGCTATCGCCATACGTCAAGCTTGACCTTCAGGTGATTAACAATCGAGGAGTTACTTTTAGCCGAGCTGAGAAGGGCGAATTCTTCAAAGAAGTTTAGGGCAGCAACTCTGGCTCCTGATCGAGGATGATGCCAAACATCGCCTGAACCCTATCAACAATTTTCTTTTTGAATCTTAGTAAATCAGTCGTCTTTTTGGCGCGTTCATTGACTATAACTAGGGCCGAGCCTTTCCAGGTAGCCATACCGGTTTCCTGATCATGGACGTTCTTGAATCCAGCGCGCTCCACCAGCCAGCCGGCTGAGAGTTTGACGCGCCCACTTCCTAC
>Ga0155520_113_pt2 | contig 7723 bp, 6 predicted proteins | sample RifCSPhighO2_12_FD_107177 | JGI IMG/M metagenome (GOLD analysis project Ga0155520, IMG submission 107177) | Candidatus Saccharibacteria bacterium RIFCSPHIGHO2_12_FULL_49_19
CCAGTAAAATTAACAGTGTTACTAGAAAGGAAAATGCTATCAGCTATTAGCTATTAGCTAACCCCATGGCCGTCTATAAAGTAATCCAGGATATCGAGGCCGAAGACCGGCTGGTCGGACCCCTAACTCTAAAGGGTTTTATTTACGCTATGATCGCCGGGGCCCTAGCTTTTATTTGTGTGCGGCTGGCGATGGCCGGAAGTTTAGGTGACGTCCGCTGGGGGGTAATAGTTATCCTTTTGCCCCCGATAATCCTTTTTGGGATCCTGGCCGGCCCCTTTGGCAGAGACCAACCTACCGAGGTATGGCTGCTGTCGCACGTTAAATTCTTTTTACAGAATAGAAAGCGGGTCTGGGATCAAAGCGGCCCAAGCTATTCGGTCATTATCACAGCGCCTAAAAAAATAGAGAAGATACTAACTAAAAACCTGTCGCAAATAGAGGTAAAAAGCCGACTTAAAGCATTAGCGGCAACCTTGGACAGCCGCGGCTGGGCCTTGAAAAACGTGGATGTTAACTCAACCCCGCCGGGTTTTTTCCAAACTGTTGACAGCAGCTCGGAGCGGCTGATCTCACCCTCCAGCGTTATGCAGCCCGCACCGGTAGTGGATATTCATGCTGAGGACGACATTTTAGACAGTGGCAGTAACGCTAAAGCCCGACACTTCAAAGAAGCGGTGCAAAGAGCCGAGATCCAGCGGCGGCGGGAGCTATTGGCGAACTTCAATGCCGCTCGTCAGCAGCAGAAAACCGCTGACAAAGCTCCTTCAGCAGCTACTGCCCCAAAGCCCCAACCCAAGCAACCCGCCGTGACAGACCCTTATCGGGCTGATAAAATACAGCTAGCCAAAAGTGGTAATGCTTTTAGCGTGGCAACGTTGTCACGCATGGCTAATCGCCACGAGGCTAAGGTAAAACAAGTAGGGCCCAACGAAGTAGAAATCGACTTGCATTGAGAGAAATAAACAAAACCAAAACGCCCGCACAAATTTTGAAGAAATCTCGGCGGGTAAAGGTGGCAAAAATTGAATCCGCAATCAATCAATAATCCGCAAAAGACTCAAACCCCTGCACAGGCAGGGGCCCAGCCTTTTTACCCTCCTGCTAGCTACGGGCCGGAGCCGGAAGCGCCGCCATATCCGGGCAACACCCCAGCTAACCCGCAGGTGGTGGCAGCGCCGCCGTCGGCCAACGTCAATCCGGTCAATCCTAACAGTACCCAAAATAGTCTGCAAATAGCCGAAATCCGTGACGGCATCGTAATAATGAACGACGGCACTTTCCGAGCGGTGATAATGTGTAAGTCCATAAACTTTGATCTGATGAGTCCCCAAGAACGCGAGGCGGTAGAGTACGCCTACCAAGGAGTGCTGAACTCACTGTACTTTCCCATCCAGATATTTATGCGCAGCCAAAAGGTTGATCTGCGGCCCTATTTGGAAAAGCTCGACAAAATCCGCTCTGAGCAGGAAAACATGCTGTTGGGCCTGCTGATGGAAGATTATGTCGCCTTTTTGGCCGACATCTCCCAGCAGACCAACATCATGGATAAGAACTTTTACGTGACGGTGCAGTACCCTGATCCTGACGAAGAAGATATAAAGAGCACCATCGAGCAGAGCAAAGGCTTTTTTAAGGGGATGTTTGGGCTTTTTGGCGGTCAAAAAGAGACAGTCCAGCGGGTAGTTATCGATGAAAATCGGCTGGAGACCGCTAAAACAGAGCTCCGTAACCGGGTGCAGGCTCTAATGCAGGGCCTGATGGACAGCGGTGTGCATAGCCTGCCGCTGGACACTCAAGAACTGATTGAGCTCTTTTATGACGTCTATAACCCGGATACCGCTACCCGCCAGCATATGCGAGACTTTAACGAACTAACCGCGCCGGTCGTTACCAAAGGAGTTGGCAACGCCCCACAACCCGGACTCGATAGGGAGGCCGCATGAGCAGGCAGGCTCTAATGCCCAATCATCAATGCTCAAGGCTCAATGAATTCTCAATGCCGCAATGTTACAAATGTAATGATTCATTGACAATTATTCATTCATTGATAATTGACACTTGCCCATTGAACATTGCCCATGGAGGTGCACCGTAATGGGCCTTTTTGGTAAGAAACAGCCTCCGGCCGACCCGGCAGCACTGGCCGCCCGTGAGAAGAGGGAGGTCAGCGCGGCCTTAGCAAAAGGGATTACCGCCTTACGCGACTTTATCGCCCCCAGTTCATTGGTTTTTAACAGCAGCCACTTTCAATTAGGCACCCGCTATGCCCGTACCTACTACACTTACGGCTATCCGCGCCAAGTTTATACCGGCTGGCTGTCCAGCCTTATAAACGTTGACGAGATTTTAGACCTCTCTATGGTTATCCGCCCGGTTAAATCGGAGGTCGTTTTAAACAATCTGCGCAAAAAAGTCTCGCAATTAGAAGCCGGCATCCAGATAGACGCCGAAAAAGGTCGGGTTCGCGACCCGGCCAAGCAGGCCGCCATCTTGGACGCCGAAGAGATGCGCGACAAGCTGCAAGTCGGCGAGGAACGCTTTTTCCGCTTTGGGATGTACTTTACCGTCTATGCCAGCTCGATGGACGAACTGCAGTTTATAACCCATAAGATTGAATCGCTGCTCGGCCAGCAGTTGGTCTATTCCAAACCGGCCAGCGCCCAGCAAGAGCAAGCCTTTAATAGTGTGGTGCCGCAGTTTAGTGATCAGCTGCAGATTTACCGCAACATGAACACCGGAGCGATCTCCACCAGCTTTCCGTTTACTTCGGCCGATCTGACTCAGGAAAACGGCATTCTTTACGGCATCAATATGCATAACTCGGGATTAGTGATTTTTGATCGTTTTTCTTTGGAAAACGGCAACAGCGTGGTATTTGCCAAATCCGGCGCCGGTAAGAGCTTCGCGGTGAAGCTGGAAGCGCTGAGGAGCATGATGTTCGGGACCGAGATATTCATCGTCGATCCGGAAAACGAATACCAGCGGATGTGCGACGCCGTTGGCGGAGCTTATGTGCGTTTGAGTTTGAACAGCTCGACTCGTATAAATCCCTTCGACTTACCAAAGGTAGTGGATTCCGAGGAAGCCGACAACGCTCTGCGCTCTAACCTAATAACCCTGCACGGACTGCTGAGATTGATGATGGGCGGCGCTCAAACTCAGCTGATTCGAGGCACTGAGGCCACACTGCCGGCGCTTAGCCCAACGGAGGAAGCCGACCTAGATTCGGCGCTGATTGAGACTTATGCCAAAGCCGGTATCACCAACGATCCGCTGACTCACGTATCAACCCCGCCAACGATTGCTGATCTTTATGACACCTTACTTCATATGGGGGGCAGCGGCCCGCAGCTGGCTCAGCGGCTGAGAAAATATACCAGCGGTACGTTCGCCGGCATCTTTTCCCAGCAAAGCAACGTTGATGTTAATAACCCGATGGTAGTCTTCAACATTCGCGATCTAGAGGATGAATTACGGCCGGTAGCCATGTACATCGTGCTTAACTACATCTGGAATAAGACCAAGGCCGACCGCAAGCGTCGTCTGCTGATTGTTGACGAAGCTTGGCAGCTGATGCACTTTGAGGACAGCGCTAACTTCCTGTTTTCACTGGCTAAAAGGGCCCGCAAGTACAACCTTGGCGTAACCACCATCACCCAGGACGTTGAGGACTTTATGGCTTCCAGAATGGGTCGGGCCATCGTGGCCAATGCCAGCATGCAGCTGCTTCTCAAGCAGTCGCCGACGGCCGTGGATGTCTTAAGCGACGTCTTTAAACTGACCAGCGAAGAAAAGAAACGGTTAAGCCAATTCCCGGTTGGCCAAGGCTTGTTCTTCGCCGGCCAGAACCATGTACACATTCAAGTAATCGCCAGTCCAACTGAAGCGGGGCTAATCACCACCAACCCCACGCCCGTCCAGCAAGGGGAACTTCCGGAACTACCTGAAGATGACGAAGATGAAATGCCGGAACTTGAGGATCAAGTGACTCCACTAAATCAAGCCACTACCACTTCGGAGCAGTGAACACCTAAGCAAGAAAAGTAAAAATGGCAGAGCCAGCCAGAAAACCAGATAATCAGCCAAGCGAGCAGCCGCCCAAAGAGCGGCACTTGCACTCTGTTGAAGGCGGCGGTGAAGGCGGACCCAGCTCCGAGGGCTCCTTAAGTTCGGCGCCAGAATCTAATCGTGAGACCGAGGAGTCTTCACCACCCGGCGCCGACCAGCTGAGGGCTATTGAGGGCGGCGGCGAGAGCTCCGAGCCGGACCGCAGCTGGTATCGGCCAAGCAATCAGCCGCCGAGTGGCCCTGAGCAGTTGAAAGATCAGGAAGAAGCTGTTGAGAAACTGCCGCGCTCTTATGGCAACCCCAGTAGGGGTGAGCGGTTCTCACAAGTGCTAAGAACGCTGGCCACCGGCAAAAGAAAACGAGTAGTGATCGGCGGCGGGCTGGTCGGCCTAATCATCGCCGTGGCTTTTTCATTTTTGTCCTTTGTGTCCGGGCCGTTTCAGTTCATACAGTTCGGGCAGTGGCTTGAAAGGTCGCACCTGGCCGGCCATAACAATACCGGCGAGGACCGAGTTTCCAGGATCTATCGTTTTTATAAGTCCGGCGGCGACGTCCGGGAACTGCGGGTCGGCTGGATTCGCTCCAGCATGGCTAAAAAAATCGAACTCCGCTTTAAAAACGCTGGAATAACCTTAAACGAAACCGGACCATACCGCTATTTGGATAGTCTGGAAATCGACAGAAATCACTCCCGGTGGCGGGGGATGGACGACGCCGCTATAGAGCGTCATTTTAGAAACGAAGGGGTCAACGTCAACCGGGACGTGATAATCGAAAGAAATCGGGTGATTGTGAAGATTCCTACCGGATTTTTCCAAAGAAGCGGCCCGGCCCATAAGTGGGCGTTGAAGGAAATCGGCGTTTGGCGGGTCTTCTCGCCAGTTCAGAGCCGGGCTTTCGGAAAGTTTACAGGCGTAGCCTGGCATCCCATGCGTTGGGCCGATAGGCGGGTCAATGAGGGCTTAGTGGAGTATTGGGACAAAATAAAGGCCAGGTATGCCGAAAAGACCGGCAAAGGCAAGCTAGCGTCTAGCAGTAGCAGTGGAAGAGAAACCATCGAAGATGGTGACACCCCTGAAGAAAGACAGAGAAAAGAAACCCAGAATGCCTGGGACGATGATGTCAAAAAGGCGGCGGCGGATGTCGACCAAGAGGTGACCGAGGTAGCCAATGAGACCACCGAGAAAACCTCACATACCGAAGATCTGGCAGGGTCACTGAAAAGAAAGCTTCTTGTCGGCGGCGCCGCGACGGCGGCTTCAGCCACCGTGGTGCTGTGCATCATCTACGCGATTAATGAGGATTATGAAGCCCTAAAGTATGATCGATTGATCTTACCAATGACGCGGGTAGCCTGGCACTCAGTTTCATTGATGGGCCAAGTAATGAACGGTCGGGATGTTGACCCTGAACAGCTGGGGGCATTCAACACCCTGCTCAACGACCCGGTGACCGGCTCCTGGCTAAACGGCCGGACCACGCAAGCCGAGCAGGGCCGCCCGCAAACCGGGCCGCCGGTTGATGAAAAGCTTAGCGCCGTAAATAAAGGGTCGCCCTTTCAGCCGATCATTGATAAATTCAACGCGCTAACCCCTGAGGGCTTCCCTGATGCTAAAGAAGTATGCAGTACAATTGGCCAAATCCTGACCGGTGTTGTCACTGTTGTGATTTCAATACTCAGCGGCGGCGCTTTCAGTATCCTTTCCTATGTGACCCAAGCGGCTTTCGCAGCGGTAGTTACGCCTTTCGCCATAAACTATCTAGCTAGCTTGTTAGCCGGTAGCGCTGTGGATACCTACCGGCGAGGCCCCCATTATGCCGACTTAGCTAATTACGGCGCCCGATTGTCGGCCAATAGCATTGGCCTGACCCGGGGCGGCGTGGAGCTAGAATCATCGGAGACCAAAGCTATAAAAACCGCCATCAACGAACAGGCCGAGCAGGAGTTTGCCAATAAAAGTCTAAAGTACCGGCTGTTTGATCCATATGATCCTAAGTCAGCCATGGCTAAGTTGCTGGACGTTCCGGATCCGGAGGTAACCGCCAACATCGCCAAAATGTCACAGTCGGTCTTTAGCGTGGGTAAGATGCTTGGCTCTTTACCGTCACTGTTCGCCTCCACCGCCCACGCCCAGCCGGTGACCCTGTATAACTACGGCTTTCCGGAATACGGCTTTAGTTTGGATGATCTTAATAATCCGGCGGTGGCTGACCCTTATGTGAACGCTCGAGATGTAAAGGGGATCCTGGAAAGCCGGCCGGACTTAATCGATAAGGCTAACAGATGTTTTGGTATCGCTATCGGCCAAACTCCGGTGGCTGATATCCCGGATACCCCAGCTAATGAAGCCGGAGTAGCTTGGAGCGCCAAGAGTGTTGGGCTACCCAACCCCTATGACAAAACCTCCGATGACCGATACGAGCTACAAGACTGTAAAAATGGTGGTCTGGAATGGCTAAGGGTGCGGTTCTTTATTCTCGACTCGGTGCTGATGGATGCTGCCTACTGCTACGAAACAGGCGACCCGGAGTCCTGCGACAACGTCGGCTTCAGCCCGCAAGCGGAATCAGGCGGCGGGTCAACTGACTGCAGTGATTATGCTGATGCTACCTGGGAGCAAATAAACCAAGGCGGGGTAATGAGTCCTGATACCCCTCCGAACCAATACCGCCAATTTATCGTCGATCAGGCCCCAGGACGAACCTGCTCAGACTGGAAGTTAGCCGAAAAAATGCCGGCAGATGTTCTTGCTCGTGCGGTACCTAACGACGAGCGGCAGTATTTTGGCCAATGCACGAATGGCAATAACTGTATTGAACAAACCGATGAAAATGGACGCAAGTATATAGAAGTGAAATACCGCGACCCGCCAGTCAGCGGCAGTAATACAATAAATATCTATTTGGATGGTGGTAGTGGTAGCCCCCCGCCGGCCCCTCCGGGCCCGCCATCTCCACCACCATGTTCACCACCTAGATGCCTACCATTGGAATAAAGATGTTTAACGTGAAGAACAATTTAAAAAAATTGCGCATCATTATGGCGCTGGTTGTCTTGTTAGTTTTTGTGCTTTCGCAAAATGGTATTGCAGTATTCGCCTTAACTCAAGCTCAAAAAGATGCCATAAAGTCCGGAGCCCTCTACTTCAACACTGAGGAGGATGGGGAAATCGTACAATGCGGTAATGAATCAACGTACACGGCACTGTTCCCGGCTATTACAGACGACGCACAACTTGCCGAAGCGATGCGGGCATATATTGTTGATGAGGGGTTCGCTTCCTCACCGCTCATACCCCACATGAACCTGTTTGTATCAATCGGCCGGGAACTCAACGTCAATCCCGTAATGCTGTTGGGTATTGCCCGGGAGGACACCGGCATGGCTACGACCGGCCATGGGCCACCACCGGAACATAATTTTGGTAACATCCGAGATCATGAAAATGGCGGCTGGAGGAGTTGGCCAAACTATCCGGCGGCAATTAGGGGGCATTACGAGCACCTCCGCGGGGGAAATTACCTTGGACCGCCATCTAACTTCACAACCGTTGACCAAGTTATTAACAGGTGGGCGCCCCCTGAAGACGACAATGATACAGCGGGATATATTAGGGATGTAAAGGCTTTAATGGCTGCAATTCTTGGCAGT
>Ga0155520_120_pt1 | contig 7289 bp, 10 predicted proteins | sample RifCSPhighO2_12_FD_107177 | JGI IMG/M metagenome (GOLD analysis project Ga0155520, IMG submission 107177) | Candidatus Saccharibacteria bacterium RIFCSPHIGHO2_12_FULL_49_19
TTATGTTCCACTGGGCAGTTAGCGTCGTGATTACCTTTTTCTTCCTTGGTCAGTCGGCCGTCCTCAATGGTAATAACTCGCTTGGCGACTTCTTTGAGCCGACTGTCGTGGCTAACGATTATAACCGCCCTTTTCTCGGCGCATGCGGTACTACAAAGCAGCTGCATAACCTCGGCGCCGGTTTTACTGTCCAAGTTAGCGGTTGGCTCATCGGCCAGTATAAGTTTAGGCTCGTTAGCTAATGCCCTAGCAACAGCAACACGTTGTTTTTCTCCTCCAGATAAATCTTTTGGTAGATTATCAAGTCTTTCGCCGAGATGGAGTTTTTCAAGCTGCACCTTAGCCTGCTTAAGGGCCTGCTTTCTGGCCACACCGGCGGTCATTAGCGGGATAGCGGCATTGGCTTGAGCCGTCAAAGCCGACAGCAAATTGAACGATTGGAATATAAAGCCCAACTTATGAAGACGCAGGCTCGCCAGCTGACTATCGGACATTTTGGCGGCATCCTTACCATCCAGCAAAACCCCACCACTGCTTGGACGCATAAGTGTACCGAGCATCGAAAGGAGGGTGGTTTTACCAGAGCCAGACGGACCCATGATTAAAACAATATCTCCGGCCCCAACTTTCAGACTGACCTCGTCCACAGCTGTCACAGCTGTATGCCCGCTGCCAAAAATTTTAGTTAGCCCTTCAGCCACTATAGCCGACTTCATGACTTAAACACCTCAGCTGGGTCAATGTGAGTAATTCGCCTGATGGGTAAATACGAGGCCAGCACTGACATTGCAATAGTAAGCCCGAAAATACCGACAACGTCCAAAGCGTTAATCTGCGAAACAAATTGGGGGACCCAACTACCAAGCGTTAGTTGCAAGACCATGGCTATCGTACTACCAATAACAAATCCAATTAATCCGGCAGTCATGGACTGTTTAATCACTACACCATAAAGCTGACGATTACTCATGCCAATAGCCTTTAGCACCCCGTACTCACGAATTTTCTCCGTTACAGAAGTAAAGATCGTCAGACCGATCACAGCAGTTCCGACAACAACGCCAATAATAAGTAACACCAGAATTACGGGTAAAAAAGTTTCCCTTATGAGTTTTGTGTTATTATCAATAAAATTCTGCTTAGTAACCGCATCGACACTGGGTATGGCTCCTTTTATATCTGATATGGCTGTTGGTGTGTCAGTCCCTTCGGTCAACAGTACAGTGTAATAGTTAGTTGAATCGGGTAGCCGAAAAACTCTATTGGCATCTCCCCTGTTGATAAAAGCGAACGAGAAAGTAACAACGTCCCCACCTTCGGATAAACCTACGACCTTGAACTTTTGTCCGGCGATATCTAGAGCGTCGTTTATTTTTATTTCTTTGGTCTTAGCGGATATTTTATCGACAATGATTTCGCCCTCACCAGGAACGGGCTTGCCAGCAACTATACGAGCGGGTTTTCCACTATTGTTGTCTTTATCATAGGCCACGAGATACATATTTACATCGTGGCCTCTGTGATGAAATGCGACTCTCCGACCACTGAATGGCCTTACATCTTCAACGCCATTTAGTCCGGATATCGTTGCCTCATAACTCAATGGCAGGACCGAGGGTGTATGGAACATATCTTCTGTTCCGTCTTGAACTACCCAGATATCAGCTGGTACCGAGCGAATGTATTGGCCCATTTTGTCATTCCAGCCTCTATATAAGCCGGTCAACACCATTATTAAAACCACGCTGAAAGCCACCCCGCCAACACTTATCAGCAGCCGGGTCTTTTCCTGAAATAAGTTGCGCCAGGCAATAAAAAACACGTGATTATTTCTTGTTCACGTATTTCCACAAAGCGGCAATCGCTAGCAATAGAGCAACAATGACGAGTATGTAGGTAACCCATGCGAAGAACATCATGCCATTACTATCATTACCTGCCATCATGTTGTAGTCCATCATGCCGCCCTCCTTTCTAATGCTTATGATTATCACTCATCATAAACGTTATTCCCAGCGTAATCAGTGAGCCATCATGTTCATCATGTCGTTTGAGCCACTGGATGAGGAGCTGTAACCCCACTGCTTTTGCCACGACTGCATTTCGTTTATTTCTTTTGTCTGGGCATCAATAATTGCATCTGCTAGATTCTTAATTTCATCGTGTTTAGCATTTTGCTTCGCAAGGTTAGCCATGTCTATGGCTCCTTGATGATGGTCGATCATCTCATTAATGAAGGCTTCATCAAACACATCGCCTGATTTATTCTCTAAGCCAGCAACCATGTCGCTCATGCTACTGCCGGAGTGCATAGTCATCATCTGGCGCATCATGCCGTTGTGATCTTTATTAACGGCGTAGGTGGCTGCAAAAGTGGCGATGATTACACCAAAGAGCAAACCGATTACACTATAAAGCATAGTTTCTTTGTTGATATTCATAATTGTTTCCTGCTACTAATCATAGGTTTAGCTTACTTTCGTTTATTCACTACACTGCAAATTGTTACAACTGGCTGTGCTGTGGTCTTGCGACGCGCTAGAGTCCGAGTTCGAGTGCACATTCATGGCCTTCATCATGCTGGTATGGCTACTGTTGACGGAATAGACCGATACTGACCAGGCAGTGATAATGCCTAAAAGCAACCCGATAATTCCATAGAGCATGGGTTCTTTTTTCATTTGTATACTACCTCCTTAGTTTGTTTAATATATCCACTCGGATAAGCCAAAAACTTTTCTTTACATCCACCGGCACAGAAGTAGTACGTTTGGCCAGCGTATTCAGCCGAGTCGAAAACTTCGGAAACGCTCAAGCGCATTCCGCAGACCACATCTACAACAATCGGGAAAAGATACTTCGCTGGAAATTCTTCAGAAAAGCCATGCTGATTCTGTAGAAACTGATAGATCATATCAACAGCTCTGGTTATTTTGTTGTCGGCAAGCGAGTAGTAAGCTTTTTGTCCATGCCGATCGACTTTGACTAATTTATATCGGCGCAACAGAGCTAAGTGCTGTGACAAATTGGGCTGCCGCATGCCCAACATTTCCACCATCTCACTAACACTAAGGCGTTGGTTTTTTAGCAGTTGTAAAATCTCTAACCTCTTGCGATTGGCAAGTACTTTAAATGTTTCCTCTTCTAAACTAATGATCCTCTGATACATGTCTAGATTGTAGCATATATATTTATATGCGAATACTTGAATATATTTATTTTTCCGTGTAGTCTTAGGCATGGAGAAAATATGCTACTGGCCTTTCTACTAATAAGCCTATTATTTATCGGCGGGCTGATTTATAACCAGAAATCGAGAAAAAGAGTCTGTGCTATCTGTATCAGTGTTCTTCTATCGTGGTTTGTATTGTTTATTCTCTATAAAACCGGAGCTCATGAGAATATCGTACTACTGAGTTTACTGATGGGCCAAAGCATCACCGGTCTTTATTACTTCGGGCTAAAACGGCTGCCAAAACCACTGCGTATCTTTACCCTCCCTTTCTTTTTGTCACTGACGGTCGTTTTTTATCTTCTAATCACTGAGGAGTTTATCCTGACGGCCTTCGGACTGCTGACGGCTTTGTGGATATTAGCTTGGCTGATATTTATTTATCGCGATGATCCCGGGAAGAAACCTCTGGCGCAAGCGGTAACCAATTGTTGTGAGGATGTATAAGTAATGGAATTAGTAGCTGCCGCCTCACTCGTTACCGCTTTTATTGCCGGGATGGCGGCCCTTTTTGCCCCGTGTTGCATCGGTGTACTGCTTCCGGCTTATCTAGCCTCCGTTTTTCGCACCAAAACTAAGATATTCCTGATGACATTCGTCTATTTCTTGGGCATGTTAACCATCTTCTTGCCAATGGGGCTTGGAGTGGCCGCTTTAAGCAGTTTCTTTACTGATAACCATGGTCTATTCTTCGCCATCGGCGGCGTTTTTATGCTGCTGCTTGGAATTTCGTTGCTACTAGGCAAATCAATAATGCTTCCTGTCCATGTCCATCCTAAATTAGAGAAGTATGATTTTGGTTCTATCTACACGCTTGGCCTGTTTTCCGGTATCGCTACAACTTGCTGCGCGCCAGTTCTGGCCGGTGTTTTGGCCTTGTCAGCCTTGCCTGGCTCGTTATGGCTGGGCGGCTTGTACGCTTTAACTTTCGTTATCGGTATGGTCGTGCCGTTATTTTTGGTGGCGGCATTCGTTGATAAAACTAAAGTCATAAAGCGGTTCGAGTCGCTTAAACGGCGAGTTAGTTATTCTCTGGCTGGCCGGCGCATTACGCTAAGTTTGTCACATTTGGTTTCGGGTATTATTTTCACTCTTTTCGGCGCCTTTATCTTGATATATGAGCGGGCTAATCCGGACGCCTTTACCTCTAATTATTCGGTCGAGATTAATCTTTTGGCAGCCCGGGTAACACGTTTCATCGAATCTGTAACGAGTGGTATTCCAGATGTTTTATGGGCACTGGTGTTTATGCTTTTATTCTCAGCTATCGGCTGGGTGGCTTATAAGCAAGCCAAAAATGAAATCAATATAAAGGAGGGAAGAAAATGAGCAAGAAACTAATATTAGTACTTGCCATAATAGGTGTTTTGATGTTTGGAGCGGCCAGCTTAGTCAAGCCAGACTCGAACTCTAAAGAGAAACCCGCCGAAGTTCAGTTATCTTTGAACGATATGGTCGGCAAGCCGGCACCTGATTTTAGCCTGCAAAATCAAAGAGGCGAGACCTTCAAACTCAGCGCAATGAGCGGTAAGAAGACCATCTTGTTTTTCAATGAAGGAATTATGTGTTATCCGGCTTGCTGGAACCAGATGGCTGCCTTAGGTAAGGATGTCAGGCTAAACAACGATACGGTAGTTAGCGCCAGCGTGGTAGTTGATAGTCCAGCCAATTGGGCCAGTGCTTTTAAGAAGATGCCTGAACTAAGCAGCGGTACCATTCTATTTGATAGCGATAAATCACTCTCTACTGGGTATGGTATGCTGTCTCTAGCTTCGTCTATGCACAAGGGTTCAATGCCGGGACATACCTATATCATCGTTGATGAAAACAGGATTGTCCGCTACACCCTTGATGATCCTAAAATGAGCATCCAGAATGAAGTGCTTGTCAATGAGTTATCAAAGATATAGGAACTAGTTTGCGACGCCGTTTAGTAAAGATAGCTAGATCGCCCTGGTTTATTGCTGGAACCAGCTTCGTTGTGGGAGTCCTATTGATCCTAGTCATCAGATTCGCCAGTTATCAGACAGAGGAGGCGGTTCATTATCATGCTAACTTTGCAGTTTACGTTAACGGGCAGAGGGAGCAGTTCGTTGGACCAAGATACTACGAAGAATCCGCCGCTTCATCTTGCGACACGGAAGGCCATGACGAAGATCCGGCTGGCCGGATGCACATGCACGGCAACGTCAATGACACCGTGCATGTTCACGATCATTTAGTTACCTGGGGGCACTTTTTCCAAAGTATCGGTTGGGCTTTTGATAAAGATTACGCCAAAACAGCTAGCCAAGTTCTCTTAGCTGATGGCCAAAATAAAGTGACCTTTATCCTAAATGGCCAGCCGGTAGAAGATATCAGTAACTTGATAATTGAGAGCGAGGACCGCCTGCTAATCAACTACGGCAATACCTCGCAGGATCAGCTTGACGAGTATTACAAATCGGTTGCCTCAACTGCCGGTAAGTACAACACCAGCAGTGACCCAGCTTCCTGCGGCGCCGGCCAAACCAACCCAACCTTCTCCGACCGTCTCAAAAACCTCTTTTAGATATCTTGGCTATCTAGCCGTAACAAACCTCTATGATCGGCAGGTTTATGTTCGAAGTGGCTTTTTACTTCAATGCCTTTATATATCTTCTCGTCCCCTTGGAGGCGAACCGTGAACACACGGATAGGGTGTCTCAAATCATCAACCGGCCCAAGGAACAATATTTCAGGAGTCACCAGACCCTCAAGCGAGGGATCACTTAGCAACTCCTCCCAGCTGATGGCATTGCTAACCTGCTTAGGGCATGTCTCGGACCAATCTGTGATAGCTTGGGGCCGGAGTCCCAGTTTTTCACCAATATCTTCTTCTGAGAGGCCCGCGAACCACAACTCTAATCTTTCTAAATAACGCTTTAGCCGACTTCTTATTACTGGATTTCTTTTATGGGCTTGTAATGCCGTGGGTAATACTTCACAAACTCTTTCTACTACTTCGTCGGGCATGAGGTCGGGATTGCCAATTTTGGCATCACGCTCACTCTCACTGTTAAATGCTCTAGCCAGAAACTCCCGCTTTCGCTCCAATCGGAGCAGCTCAGTCTCTTGATCAAATCTTGGCAGTTCAACGAGTTCCCCCGTAGCTGCCTCTCCAAGCGAAGCGACACTATCACTTGCTTCAAGCTCATCAGGCTCCCCGAAGTTGGCCTCTTCTAACGAATGCATAGCTAAAAACTATTACATAAAGGGGGCATATATACAACAAACGACCTCTTCTTACAGAGGTCGTCTCTTGGTGGAGCTGGTGGGAATTGCGCCCACGTCCGATTGATAACTAGCTTGATGACTACAGGCTTAGGCTGTTTGAGATTTCTTAAGCCGAACTGCAGGGAACAGCCAAAATAAGGCCGGCTAAAGTCCATTAGTCTTAGTTAGCAGCGGGCGGACCACTCGCTGCTAAGGCGACCAGATATATGACACGCTCTAAGAAACTATCTGATGTCGTTTCTGGCGTGGCTTCAGTTTAAACTTAAGCTTTTGCGAGAGCTGGGGTGCCAAAGATGGCTAGAAAGCCATTTTGAACCTTCGCTACTACGCGATCAAATGCGTTGGCATTTAATTGGATTGCACCGGATAACGTTCAGTGCGCCCCGGCCTGCCATCTAAGCTTGTTAAAGTTCAACCGTCGAGCTAATTTCAGCCCCTTGTCGCAATTATACCATAAACACTTAGCAATAGCTAGTAGTGCCCTAGCGGTTGAGGTAGTGTTGGGCGCTTAGGTTGTGGGCAGCCCGCTCAAAGGCTTTGACCTCGCTGCCGCTGAGCAGTCGCAGTAGATTGCCCTGCTGGTTTTTTAGGATTTTTTCAGCTTTCTGGTAGGTTCTAGCTCCCTTTGACGTAAGGGTGACATCCTTCTGGCGGCCGTCTTTTTTATTCTTAGCAATACTAACCAATCCCTGCTTTTTCATGTCCCGCAGCTGGCGGCTGACATTAGCTTCGGTCTGCCCTAACTTGCTGGCCACCAGGCGCTGGGAACGGGGTACCGAGGAGTGTAGAACGCTCATGATAC
>Ga0155520_133_pt1 | contig 6632 bp, 5 predicted proteins | sample RifCSPhighO2_12_FD_107177 | JGI IMG/M metagenome (GOLD analysis project Ga0155520, IMG submission 107177) | Candidatus Saccharibacteria bacterium RIFCSPHIGHO2_12_FULL_49_19
GCCATTAAATGGTGATGTGAAAAATCGAGCCCCCGACTTAGCGCGCTTGATGAACCCGCGGCAACGGTTTTACCGGGATGCAGTCTTTCCAAAAGTTTCATTTTTATTCCTTGGTGTACACCTTAGCTTAAGCATTAATATGTCACAGGTGAGTGCCTTGGTCAATAGGGGTTGTGTATAAATTATGGCCGTATTTACGCTACTGGCCACCTCATGGTACGCTGATACGTGAATACAGGGACCTTTTTCAAATAAAAATGCCCAAACACGTTATTGCGATCTTGAACCAAAAGGGCGGGGTTGGTAAAACAACCACCGCTATTAATCTGGCAGCCTATCTTAAGAAAGACGGCCGTAAGGTTTTGATTTGTGATATTGACCCTCAGGGTAACTCCACCGGTGGTTTGGGAATCAATAAGCAAACTATATCTCCAACATTGTACGACGTGCTGTTTTTCAGGGCTCACGCACTGGAAGCTATCCAAAAAGATACTGGCCGGGGCTTTGATATCCTTCCATCTAACTCCCAGCTTGCTGCTGCTGAGGTAGAACTGGTTGGTACTGCTCAGCGCGAATTTCAGCTCAAGAAAGTCCTTGATTCGCTAAATTACGATGTTATCCTCATAGACTGCCCGCCGTCTCTGGGGCTTCTATCAGTAAATGCCTTAACAGCGGCTAGTGATGTGCTGGTACCGGTGCAGGCGGAATACTATGCCTTAGAGGGGTTGGGCCAGCTACTAGATGTGGTCTCGCAAGTCAGAGCGGCCCTTAACCCTTCACTGAACTTGCTAGGTATAATATTAACTATGTATGACAGCCGCAATTCGCTAAGCGACTCGGTGAAAGAAGAGCTTATCCGGCACTTCGGCGAGCGGGTATTTGAAACGGTGATCCCACGCAATGTCCGGCTAGCTGAGGCGCCTAGTTTCGGTAAGACAATCGCTGAGCATGACCGGTGGAGTAAAGGCGCCCGGGCCTACAAGGCGCTGGCTAAGGAACTGGATGGTAAGCTCTATGGCTAAAAGATCGCCGTTGGGTCGCGGCTTTGATTCCTTGATTCCTAAAGAAATCGATCAATCCATTCTGGAAGAGGACAAGCACCGCGTCCAAAAAATACTAATTTCCGATATCAAGCCAAACCCCGCTCAGCCGCGCCGTGAGTTCGACCAGACGGCGCTAGGCGAGTTGAGCAAATCTATTGAACACCATGGTGTGCTCCAGCCGATCGTGGTGGTACGTGATAAAAACGGCTATTTGATAGTTGCCGGCGAGCGCCGCTGGCGGGCCGCTCGTGACGCGGGTCTCAAAGAACTACCAGCCATCGTCCGCTCCCTGCAGGAATTGGAACGCATCGAGCTATCACTGATCGAGAATATCCAGAGAGTTGATCTGTCACCTTTAGAGCAAGCCATGGCAGTGTATCAATTACAACAACAATTTAGTTTAGCTTTAGATGAGATTGCCGAGAAACTTGGTAAGGCTCCTTCAACCGTTAGCAATTTGACCAGATTACTAGAGTTACCCGAATCGGCCCGTGAGGCACTCAAGGCTAGTAAGATCAGCGAGGGTCATGCCCGGGCCATACTGGCCCTAAGAGGTAGTCCTGCGAAACAGAGTGAATTACTGCATAGTATTTTAAACAACGGCTGGACCGTCCGCCAAGCGGAGCAATTCGCCGTTGCCGCTAAGAGGGGCCTATCTACATCGAAGGCTAAAGGCCGGACAGCAACTGAAACCGAGCTGACTCGCCGAATAAGCCGTAAATTAGGCGCTGACGTAAAAATTAAACATACTGCTAAGGGCGGGCAGCTGATTATTGGCTTTAAAGACGAGGTCCATTTAGCTAAACTAACCGAAAAGCTCCGGAACACCAGTGAATAATAAAATTATTCACCAGGAATTAGGATATAGGATCTAGGACATAGTTTTTTCTAAACCCTGAATCCTGTTTCTTGAGTCCTGTTTTTAGAACTTTTGGATTTTGTCGAGGGGCGATATCCTAAACGTCAATTTTCCAACAATTTGCTGGGTGCTGATCGGCCCAAAGTAGCGTGAATCTTCAGAATTAGTACGATTGTCGCCTAATACAAAAACTTCATTCTCCTCAACCAAGGTGTCAACATCACCGGGTGTTTCATCCGCCGAAATTGAGTAGCCATTATCTTTATCGGGGTTAAAACCTTCCGGAAACTTATCGTTATAGACTATAACTTTGTTTTCTTTGACTACAACTCGTTCGCCGGGCAAGCCTACAACCCTTTTAATTAACTGTTTCTGGGGCTGACCTTCGGAGTCATACAGTCCAGCCTGGTTAAAGATCACTACTTCGCCGCGAGTCGGAGTATAGTGCCCATCGGTTATACGGGCCCAGGTGCGAGCCAGTTTATTAACTATCAGGCGATCATTATTAGATAGGGTTTTCTCCATGCTGGCGCCTTCCACCTGATAGGACTGGAAAGCAAAAGCTGTAATTGCCAATGCTATCAGCGGCGCCAGTATTAACAGCAGAATGGTTGAGATGACTGAGCGGGTATGCTCCCACCGCTGTTTTGGAGGCTCAGCCGGCACGGGGGGTGGCCCCGAAGGTTGCTGGCTACCATCAGGTGGCAACGCGGAGTAGGGGTCTGGCACATTGGGGTAGATACCGGGCGGCAGGTTTATCTCTTGTCCGACGGCGCGCGGACCCGCCTGGCCGGTAGGCAGGGTTGGTGGCAGAGTTGGCAGCGGTGCAGGTCCGGCCGGCCCAGCCGGCGGACCGGCCGGTGGAGGCGGGTTGGGCTGATCCTGGTTAGGTGACATTGCCAATTTATTATAGACTACCTTAGCTTGAACATAACTGTAGTAGTACAGGTAAGCGTCGCTACTAACAGGGGTCCTCAGCAAAAATTAAGCTCTAGTGATGTTATACTTGTCGCTAGCGCATGAACAAGCATAAAGACTTCGGGGGACCGCGCAAGCAACCCTCGATTGACGGAATTACATCTGGGAATCGCGAACTTGGCCTGCCTGCCGGCAGGCAGGGGCACCAAGTTCACCGCTCCTATCAGCCAAATCGGGAGTCCGAAACACCATCGCTGGGTGATTCTTCGCACAAAGCCGACGGTTTTCATCCGATGCGGACCGGAGCCGATCAGCCCCTAGGCGCCGATAGTGATTATATGGATCATTTGGACCAGCCGATTATGCTCGATCAGCCACCGGAGAAAGAAAGTAAAAAGCGGCGCAAATTGCTAAAGAAGCAAACCCGGCATCACAGTCGCCGACGCAAGTATATAAAAAGAGCGCTGACGCTGGTTGCCATCGTCATAGTCGCCGCGCTCGGGGCCCTAGCTTATAAGTTTTACGATACTCAGCGTCAAATACTAGCTGGCGGCGGGCGGGCTCCGGCAGTCTGCAACGGTGATGTTGATGTTGCTCAACTGGAGCGCGAAGGTGACGGCCGGGTAAATATTTTGCTGGTAGGGATCGGTGGGCCAGAGCACTCCGATGGTCCTAACCTGACTGACACCATTATGCTGACCAGTCTAGATCCGGTTAACGACAAGGCCGATCTGGTATCAATACCTCGGGATTTATGGGTTCGCGTACCCGGTGACGGTTCCAGCAAGGTCAACGCTACTTACTTTTACGGTCTGGAAAGCTCTAACTCCAAAGATCCGCATCAGCAGCAGCGTGACGGTTTGAGTCGGCTGGATCGAACCCTTCAGCCAGTTGTCGGCTTGCCGATCCATTATCATATTCTGGTTGATTTCGCGGCTTTTCGTGAAACTGTCAACGCCATCGGCGGCATTGACGTATATGTGCCCAAAGAGCTGGCGGTCTCCGAGCGGCTGTGGGACGAGGCCACCGGGAAAAACTACTTCCTGAATGTTCCGGCTGGCCAACAGCACTTCGACGGAACTAAGGCGCTATTCTTTGCGCGCTCACGTAAAACCAGCCCTCGCGGTGATTTTGACCGTGCTGAACGCCAGCGCCTGATGCTGGTAGCTCTTCAGGACAAAATCTTATCTATTGGTACCTTTTCCAATCCCGTTAAGGTTGTCCAGCTTTTGGACACCCTCGGAGAGAACATTTACACCGATTTTGATACCGAGAGCCTGAAGTGTTTATATGATCAAATCTCCCAAGTTCAAGCCGCTAATATCAAATCGTTGGATATGGCCACGCCGCCTAATGACCTTCTAGCCACCGCTAATTTAAGCGGTACCTCAATAGTCCGCCCCAAGGCCGGTCTATTTGAATACGACGCTTTGCAGGCCTTCCTAAGAACCTCCCTGCGCGATAGTTTTTTGGCCAAAGAAAACGCTTCGGTAGCGGTTTACAACGCCACCAGCACTGATGGGCTGGCGACCGAGCAGGCCGATCTGCTTAGAAGTTACGGATATAACGTAACCATCGTGGATAGCGCGCCCAGCTTAACCAACCCGACTAAGACCACGGTGGTTGATCTAAGTTCCGGCGCCGATCGCTATACACGCAACTATCTGGAGCGACGTTATGGCGTAGCGGCAGTAGAAAAGATTCCGGCTGACACCGGTATCGCGGTACCCCAAGGAACCAAATTTGTGATAATCTTGGGTCACGATGCCGAGGCTTCTTAGATCTGACAGAGTATTCAGAATAAAGCCCTTAAAGGGTTATTCGCACGCTTTTCACATTGGGCTTACCATCCTGCTGCCGCTGGCGGCTTACGTGCTGGTTCGGATAGACTTTGTCTCACTGGCTATCCTTTTGATATTGCTCAGCAAGTGGCGGATGTTCGCCGTGCGACCGCGCTACTGGGTGGCTAATGTCATCGCCGGAGGTGTTGATATCACGGTGTCGGTGGCCTTTGTGCTATTCATGGCTAACACCTCGGTGCAATGGTGGCAGCTGTTCTGGACAGCGGCATATATTAGTTGGACTACCTTTTTAAAACCGCGCTCCGATGTTTTGAGCGTTTCGGCCCAAGCTATGCTCGGTCAGCTGCTGGGACTGGCGGTTTTATATCTTAAATTTGGTGACACGCCGTTATTCGTACTGGTCGGCGGCACCTGGCTGGTGACTTATCTATCGGCTAGACATTTTATGTCGAGCTTCGAGGAATCTCGTACTTCGCTTTACGCCCACGTTTGGGCCTATTTTTCAGCTGGCTTAGCATTTATCTTGGGCCACTGGCTGCTGTTCTATGGATCGATTGCTCAAATAATTGTCATTCTTACAGTGTTAGGTTATTCAATGGCGGCGCTTTATTATCTGGATTCTGTCGACAGGCTATCGCCTAAACTTAAACAGCAGCTACTGGGCATTATGATAATGATTTTGGTACTGGTAGTGGCGCTCTCCGATTGGACGGGCACCACCGTCTAGCCGCGTTTTCAGTTTGGTTTCAGCGAACATAGGCAAAATCAGATGCGGATATGGTTACATTTAGTAAAAAATCCGACGATACGTCGGCCAGCTACTCAACAAGCCGCCGGCGTTTACCCAACCTGCCATCGCTGGGCCGCAACTCAGGCGACGACTCTTCGTCCAGCGATCGGAGATGGCCAAAAGTTCTTGTGATAGCCTTTTTGGCGGGGGCCTTAATTTTGGGTTTTGGAGGTGGTTACCTAGGCGCCACCCTCCAAAATCAGCGCCAGCCGAGCAGTTTAAGCAGTGAAGCTAAGGCTCAATATATCTCTAATGAGAGCGAGCTAATTTCCGAAATCGCCAAAGACGTCGGCCAAAGCGTGGTCTCAATTGATGTGGTCAGCGAGATCTCGGTGCCGACCTTTTTTGGATCATCAGAAACCCAGACCCAAGAGAGCGCCGGCACCGGTTTTATTATCAGCGGTGATGGCGTCATCGTCACCAACCGTCACGTTGTACCGGCGGGGGCTAGCCAAGTTTCGGTCACTTTAGCTGACGGTACAAAATATGATGATGTGGAAGTTATAGGCCGCAGTACGCAGTCCAGCTCACTGGACGTGGCTTTTCTGAAAATCAAGGATCCAAAAGGCAAGAAGCTAACCAAAGTAACACTTGGGGATTCAGCCAAAGTAGAAGTTGGTGACAAGGTAGTAGCCATCGGTAACGCCTTAGGACAGTTTCAAAACACCGTGACTTCGGGGATTATTTCCGGTTTCGGCCGCGATGTGGTGGCCAGCGCCGACGGCAGCGGGGAAGGCGGCGAATCGCTGACCGATCTGTTCCAGACCGACGCCGCCATCAATCAGGGCAATTCTGGCGGGCCGCTGGTCAACATCAACGGCGACGTTATTGGTATCAACACGGCGGTAGCCGGCGGGGCCGACAATATCGGCTTCGCCATCCCCATCAACGACGTCAAAGGTTTGATTTCCAGCGTGCTTAACAGCGGGGAACTGAAGCAGTCTTATCTGGGGGTGCGCTATGTGTCGCTGACCGACGACGTGGCCTACGAGCTCAATTTAGATATTAAACGGGGGGTTTATTTGGCGCCCGGTGACAGCTCGGCGGTGATTGCTGGCAGTCCGGCGGACAAGGCGGAGCTTAAAGAAAAGGACATTATTACCAAAGTTAACGGTATTACCATTGATGATAAGACCAGTTTATCTAGTGCTTTGAGTAGGTTTCAGGTAGACGACGAGGTTACTTTGACAGTCATACGGGATGGTAAGACTATCAAAATT
>Ga0155520_118_pt1 | contig 5723 bp, 5 predicted proteins | sample RifCSPhighO2_12_FD_107177 | JGI IMG/M metagenome (GOLD analysis project Ga0155520, IMG submission 107177) | Candidatus Saccharibacteria bacterium RIFCSPHIGHO2_12_FULL_49_19
CGATTTTACCCAGCTTCGGGCGCAGCTTTGAAAATTGCTCAAGCGAAACGATTTTAGCTCCCCAGTACTTGGACATTAGCCACATATTAGCAGATGCTACTATGTATAGGATGCGGATAAATCCTCATATCTTCCGTGGTTATGATATTCGAGGTCTGGTTGACGAGGATTTAAATCCGGAAGTTGCGCTGAACATTGGCAAAGCTCATGGCACCTACCTGAAAAGGCTGGGCCATAGCAAAGCTGTTGTGGGATACGACAGTCGTCTAACTAGCCCAGAATATGCCCAGCAAGTAGCCACAGGTTTGATTTGGTCCGGACTAGATGTAGTTGATATTGGTCGGGAGATGGTTGGGACGTTTTACTGGGCACAGCACTTTTTGAAAATCCCAGGTGGTGTTTATGTTTCGGCGTCCCACAACCCGCCTGAATTTAATGGCTTTAAACTAGCCAATGATTATTCAGAGACTTTGGTGTCGGAAGGTATTCAAGAAATCCGCAAGCTCATCGAAGCCGAAGATTATGAGGAGGGGAAGCAACCCGGGAAGGTTACTAAGAAAAGTATTCGGCAGGATTATTTTGAAGATTTGCTCGGCCGTTTAAAGATCGAGAAAAAAATGAAGGTTGTAGTCGATCCCAGCAACACTACAGCCGGTGAAGTTGTGCCGCCACTGCTGCGAGACGCTGGCTGCGAAGTGATTGAATATAACACTAAAGTCGATTCTAGTTTCCCGCTGGGTGTAGCCGACCCAACGGAAATCCATATTATGGAACGACTGGGTAAAGAAGTTCGAGGCAGCCGCGCCGATGTTGGTTTCACTTATGACGCCGACGGAGATCGAGTTGGCATTGTTGACGAAAAAGGCCAGCCGATCTGGAATGACGTACTGCTAGAGATCTTCGCAATAGATGTTTTGCGTGACCACCCCGGGGAAACCATCATGTATAACGCTCTCTGCTCAAAAGCTGCGCCGGAAACAATTTTGGCCTATGGCGGCAAGCCTTTTATGTGGCGCGCCGGGCACTCTTTCTTAAAAAAGAAAAACCAGGAAATCAAAGCGGCTTTTATTGGTGAATTGTCCGGGCATTTTTTCTTCTCTAAGGATTTTTTCAATCAAGACGATGGAGTCTATTCCACCCTAAGAGTTTTGCAGGCCGCTAGCCGTGCTGGTAAACCATTGTCTAAGGTAGTTTCTGAATTACCCAGTTATGTATCCAGTCCGCAAATCCATATCAGCATTGCTGATGACAAGAAGGTCGAGCTGATGCAACGCTTGGCGCCAGAACTTAAAGAAGCTTTCCCGGATTCAAAAGTCATTGATGATGAAAGCGTTGGTGACGGTATACGCGCCGAACTACCGAACGGCCTGTTTGTTGTTAGGTATTCGCAAAACGGCCCCTACATCGTTATAAAAATCGAGGCCAGAACTAAAAAAGAATATGAGGACCTGCGGAGTCACATTCTATCTCTACTTAAAAAACAGCCCGAACTGGATTGGGATCCGACTAACAAAATTAACGTAAATATCAGCGCGTTAACCTCTTAGCCTTGGTATACTTGTAAAGATGAAATTATTGGTTACTGGCGGGGCGGGATTTATCGGCTCTAACTTCGTCCGCTACGTTTATAAGGAGCGCCCTGATTGGCATATCACGGTTTTAGACAAGTTGACTTACGCCGGCGACCGCAAAAATTTGGAAGACCTGGATGATAGCCGGTTTACATTCATTCACGGAGACATCTGCGACGAGCAGACGATTGATAAAGCCGTTGCCGACTGTGACGCAGTTGTCCACTTCGCCGCCGAATCACATGTCGATAATTCCATCCGTGGCCCTCGTCTTTTCCTTGACACCAACATTATTGGGACTTACGAAGTTCTTGAGGCCGTCCGAAAGTACGGTAAGCGCCTACATCATATCTCGACCGATGAGGTTTACGGCGACCTGGGCTTAGGTAGCACTGAAAAGTTTTCCGAAAAATCACGCTACGACCCTAGAAGCCCATACTCAGCTACTAAGGCCGGCTCCGACCATTTGGTTAGGTCATGGATTCACACCTATGGACTGGAGGCAACGATCAGCAACTGCTCAAACAACTACGGCCCGTACCAGCACGTTGAAAAAGTAATCCCCCGTAATATCACGAACATAATTCTCGGTATTAAACCTAAGCTATATGGTGAAGGTAAAAATGTGCGCGATTGGATCCATGCCGAAGATCATAGTTCGGCCATCCTAGCGATCCTAGAAGACGGAAAACTTGGCGAAACTTATATGATTGGCGCTAACGGCGAATTGGATAATAAGACGCTTATACAAACGATTCTGGAATTAATGGGCAAGAGTCCGGATGATTTTGAGTTCGTTAACGATCGACCGGGACACGATCTACGTTATGCAATCGACGCCTCAAAGATTAAGAACGAACTCGGTTGGCAGCCGAAGTACGCTGACTTCAAACAAGGCCTGACTCAAACCATCGAGTGGTACAAGCAGAATGAAGATTGGTGGAAGCCGCAGAAAGCCGAAACCGAAGCCAAGTATAAGGAACTGGGCCGATGAGTAGAGCATATATCCTGTTCATAACAGGTACTAGCGGCTCTGGCAAGACCACTCTTTATGAAAGTCTGCGCTCGGACAAAGATCTTAATGGGGTCGAATTCCATGATATCGACGAAAATGGCGTCCCTACGGTCGGCCGCGGGCCATGGCGAAAATATCGGGTAGAAAACTTGCTCTATGAAGCCGCCCAAAGACAAAAAAACGGCATCTCAACCGTGGTGTGCGGCATTGCCTTGCCTCATGAGATATTAGAATCGAAATATTATAAGCCTAGCTGTAACGTTCATATTCTATTGATTGAAACTTCTCCAAAACAAATCCGCGAACGTCTGAAATCGCGGATTGACGAGCATACCGATAAGGGAATCTTTGATGAGTCTTTTAATAGGAATAGTCGGCGGGATGCAGTTGAGTCAAACTTAAAATTGAGATTGATTTTAAGAAATTCTGTCGAAGCTTTGCGGCGCGGGCACAGAATAGATGCCAGTAAACTGAGTGAGGAAGAGCTATATAGAAAAACAAAAGAGGTTATTGAAAAGGTGATGAAATAATGGCGGTGCCGACAACTGAATTTACATCACATCAAACAGAAATACCCGGTCTGCTGGTCTTCGATATCACGGCGGTTGGCGACGAGCGGGGCTGGTTTCAGGAAAAGTACCAAAGAGCCAAGCTAGTCGCCGCTGGTATGTCGGCAGATTTTACGGTTGTTCAAACCAACGTTTCATACAACAAGGAGAAGGGTGTGGCCCGCGGGCTTCATGCCGAGCCGTGGGAGAAATATATATCAGTTGTCAAAGGACGAGCTTTTGTAACCTATGTTGACTTAAGAGCTGGCAACAATTTTGGAAAGGTTGTGAGCCTAGAGATTGATAACAACAAAGCGGTCTTTGTGCCCCAAGGAGTGGCCAATTCCTATCAAACTCTCGAAGAAGACACCTATTACATTTATAGCGTCAGCGACCACTGGAGCCAGGAACTTTATGATAAGTATGTATCGCTAAACATGGCCGACCCGGAGTTGGCGATTACTTGGCCGATCGATTCAAAAGAAGCCATCGTTTCGGAACGTGACCGAACTCACCCGATGCTTAAAGACATAGAACCGATGCAGTTGTAGTGGAAGGCAGCAAAATTTTAATAACCGGCGCCAATGGCCAATTAGGGCGGGCTCTTGCGAAGATTTATCCGAAGGCCATAAAAGCTGATTCCGCAGAACTGGACATTACCAGTCCGGAAGCTTTAAGAAATTTCGACTGGAGCAGTGTCGAAATTATTATCAACGCTTCAGCTTACACAGATGTAGACGGCGCTGAAACACCGGAGGGTGAGAAACTAGCTTGGGCTGTTAACGATAGAGCCGTTGGCAACTTGGTTGATATCGCCAACCGCAACAATCTCCTGCTAATTCATATAGCTACGGATTATGATTTTGACGGCACCAAAAATGGTTCCTACAAGGAAGATGATCCCGTTAATCCGCTGAGCAAGTACGCCAAGAGCAAGTCGGAGGGGAGTAAAAAGGCCAGCCAAGCAGCAAAAAAATATATTATACGCACCGCTTGGGTAATCGGGGATGGTAAAAATTTTGTCCGTACCATGCTGGATTTAGGCAAAAGGGGGGTTGCTCCGACGGTTGTTGCCGACCAAATAGGCCGACCAACTTTTACGACCGAGCTGGCGAAAGGTATTAAATTCCTAATTGATAATAAGCCGCCGTACGGAATTTATAACATTACCAACGAAGGTGATCCGGTTAGCTGGGCTGACCTTACAAGAGAAATATTTAAGCAAGCCGGATACGATTTAAAAGTTATAAATACAGCTACTAAAGAATACTTCGCCAGCAAACCCGGCGTTGCCCCTAGACCATTGAATAGTGTCTTAGATTTGGCCAAAATAGAAGCGACAGGCTTTACCCCACGTGACTGGCGTGAAGATTTGAGAGAATATATAAAGAAGGAGATTTCAAGATGAAGGGCATCATACTAGCTGGCGGTAATGCCACCCGTCTTTATCCTATAACTTTGGCTACCAGTAAGCAGCTGCTGCCGGTTTACGACAAACCGATGATCTATTATCCGCTAACAACCTTGATTAGCGCCGGTGTCAGGGAGATCTTAATAATTTCCACGCCGCAGGATACTCCTCGCTTTGAGCAGCTTTTGGGTGACGGCTCGCAAATCGGCTGCCGCTTTTCATACAAAGTTCAAGACCAGCCCGGCGGGCTTGCTGAAGCGTTTATATATGGCGCGGAGTTCATCGGCCAGGATAAAGTCGCCATGATCTTAGGTGATAACATCTTTTACGGTACCGAGATGGAAAGCAAACTAAAAGCCTATACTGACCCCGAAGGCGGTGTTATCTTTGGCTATCAAGTAGCTGACCCGGAACGTTACGGCGTTGTGGAGTTTGATGATGATATGAACGTCGTTTCCATCGAAGAGAAGCCAGCCCAGCCAAAATCGAACCATGCCATCCCGGGTTTATATTTCTACGACAACGAGGTAATAGAAATCGCCAAGTCCGTGCAGCCCAGCGCCAGAGGCGAGAAAGAAATCACCGATATCCATAATGCCTATTTGCGTAAGGGCAAGTTGAAAGTTGCTCTGCTGGACAGAGGAACCGCGTGGCTGGATACCGGCACCTTTCACAGCATGCACCAAGCCGCCCAGTTCGTTCAGGTCATTGAGGAGCGCCAAGGCATTAAAATCGGCTGCATTGAAGAGGCCGCTTTTCGACAAGGATTCATTGATAAGAATCAGCTACTAAAACTGGCCGAAGGTCTCACTAAATCCGGCTATGGTAAGTACTTAACCCAGCTATCGCATGACTAAAACAGATCAAACCATCGCGATTGTTTTACCAGCCTACAACGAGGCTAAAGTAATCGGCCCGGTGCTCGATGAACTGCCGCGCAAAATAACCGTATCCGGCAAAAGTTACGAAATTTCGATTATCGTGGTTGATGATGGTTCAACCGACTCGACAAGCTCAACCGTCAAGCAGCGTAAAGATGTTATTCTAATCCGGCACCTGCTTCAAAGCGGAGCCGGGGCAGCCACTCGAACCGGATTGCACCACGCGGCAAGTATCGGCTGTAACTACGCTTTAACCATGGATTCAGACGGCCAGCACTCCACTAAAGATGTAACCAG
>Ga0155520_126_pt2 | contig 5648 bp, 3 predicted proteins | sample RifCSPhighO2_12_FD_107177 | JGI IMG/M metagenome (GOLD analysis project Ga0155520, IMG submission 107177) | Candidatus Saccharibacteria bacterium RIFCSPHIGHO2_12_FULL_49_19
GCATGGGCGCCGGTCATCCAGCCGTTAACCATAGGCCGGGTCATGGTTTCCATAAAGCCGCTCATTTCTACTCGTCGGGTGTGATGGCCAACCCACACCCCAACAGCGTATTTAGTAGATATTCCCATTAATAGACCGTCCTTAGCATCATTGGTGGTACCGGTCTTGAATCCGAAGTTCCAGCCTTTGTAGCGATGGATTTTTTGGCCGGACGGGAAATAGCTGGCATTGGGGTCAGAAATCATGTTGGTGACAATGTAAGCACTGTCATCACGGATGACCTGATCGCCTTTAGGCTGTTTCCATTCATAGAACGGCTTACTGTCAGAGCTGGAATCGTAGATTTTTAAGATGTAGGTCTTAGGCACATAACTGCCCATCCGCGACAAGGTGGCAAAGCCATTGACGTGCTCATCCAGGCGCAGAAAAGCTCCGTCACCGATGGCCGAAGCCCCATAACACTGAGTGGTCTGGGTCAATTTTTCATCCCCGTAGCACTTGTAGCCAGAGCGCAGGCCCATCGATTCAGCGGTTTTGATGGTTTTATCAACCCCGACGGTTAGCATGGCCTTAACTGCCGGAACATTGCGTGAGCCCCCCAGTGAATAACGTAGAGTCAGCGGTCCGGGGTAGCGAAAGTCATAATCATAAAGGCAGTTACCGGTCTTTTTGGTCTTGTTGGTGCATGGGTAACCCGGCAGGGCTTGCTGGATGTCGTACAGAGTTGATCCTGCACCGGCGCTATCGGTATGTTCAATAAGAGCGGCATAGTCGTAGGGCTTAAAGCTGGAACCGGGCGGCAGGGGTGTTTGGGCGTAGTTAATTTCTCCGAACTCCGGGTTAGTAAAATCAACGCCGCCGACTGCCGCTACCATCTGGCCGGTTTTGGTATCCATCGCCGCCATAGCGATATTGTCGCCGCGCTGTCGTTTGACCTGAGGCAAACCCTTTCGGACTTGCTCTTCGGCTAATTCTTGGAGGGGTACATCCAAGGTGGTTATAACCTTCCAACCACCAACCTTACGCGAAGCCGCGGTTCCCTTTTCAGAATCCTGGAAATATTTAGCAGCAAGTTCATTTTTAGCGCCCAGCACGAAGTAGGGATGTTTGATACCGGCATATTTGGTCTGCTGAGGCTGAACAGTGGTGATGATGTCAATTTTCTTGGCTTTATCGGCCTCATCCTTGGTAATTTTGCCGGTTTCCAGCATTGAATTCAGTACATATTCATAACGGCCAGCAAAGGCTTCTTTATCAAAATAGGGGCTGTAGGGCGAATATATGCCCGGTGATTTGGGAATGGCCGCCAGCATTGCCGACTCAGCCAGATTAAGCTGCTTGGCGGATTTATGGAAGTAATCAGAGGCGGCGGCTTGAACACCGTGGTCAACTCCACCATACGGCGCCGCGTTAAGATAGCCGGTTAGGATCTCGTCCTTAGTGTAGGTGCGTTCCAGCTCAACGGCCAAAATTAGCTCCTTGACCTTACGGGTTAAAGTTCGTTCTTCAGTCCAATCCTGAGTTATCTTAACTAACTGCTGGGTAATGGTTGAACCGCCTTGGGTACCACCCTTTTTAATGGTGTTGTTAATCGCTGCCCGGGCAATAGCCCGGATGCTAAAGCCCTTTTCGCTATAGAAGCTCCGATCCTCGGTGGCGATTGTGGCATCCTTTACTATTTGAGAGATTTCTTCGGACTTCACCGGTACGCGCTTGACAGCGTTATAATCCTGCCACAACAAAACTTTCCCGGTCCGATCGTAGTAACTGATTGATCCGCCCAAGTTGTCGCCGGAGATATCATTAATGTCCGGTAAGTCCTTACGGAAGTAGGCAAACACCCCCAAAGTCAGAACAAACATCACCAGGATAACGATGCCAAAGACCTTAAGCGCCGTCACTCCGCCATCACGGCTGAACCAGTATGCGTAGAGTCTTTTAGGATGAAGGCGCCAGAAAAACCGCTTGATTCGTGACTTTGGCAGGCCTCTCATACGCTCCACCTTACGAAGCGCCTTACCCTCTCTAATAGCTTTCCAGCGTTCACCAATAGAGCGGTTTATCTGCAGCTGTTTTCCACTCCGAGTCTTGATGTATTTACTGTTTGGCTGGCGTGATCGCCTGCGTCGATTTAGTTTCATAGAAAACGATGTTAAAACACATCCATTACTAACCCGGTATTATAGCAAACCGCTGTAGGTTAAGCGTCTGGGTTATACTATCCATATATGCGAATTTACATCAGAGGCGCTGAGAATTAACTGATGAAACTTTCTGAGGATTTAAGCTGGCGAGGATTAATCAAAGATAAGACGTTTACTGACCCGGCTTGGCTGGATAGCCCCCAGACTTTTTATCATGGGGTTGATGCGTCTGATGACAGCTTAACTATCGGTAATTTGGCGGCCATGCTGCTGGCCCGGCGCTTTGCCGATGCCGGATGGCAAGCCGTTTTGCTTGCTGGGGGTGCAACCAGCCTGGTAGGTGATCCGGGTGGCAAGACCGAAGAGCGAGCCCTAGCTCCCAGAGAAGTAATTCAGAAAAATGTCGAGGCCATCAAACAGCAGATAACCAAATTGTTTGCCGGCGAAAAATTTACTTTGGTGGATAATTATGACTGGTTTTCGGACATAAAGTATTTGGATTTTCTGCGTGATGTTGGCAAACACTACTCTATGACGGAGCTGATGCAGCGGGATTTCGTGGCCGCCCGGATGGGTGAGCAGGGTAGTGGTATCAGTTACGCCGAATTCAGCTACTCACTTATCCAGGGCTATGATTACTGGCAGCTTTATAAGAACCATAATGTCGTACTGCAGATCGGCGGCTCCGACCAATGGGGCAATATGCTCTCGGGCGTACCGCTAATTCGCAAAAAAGAGAATGCCGAAGTCCATGCTATGAGTATGCCGCTTGTCATCAATAAGGCCACAGGTGTTAAATTTGGCAAGTCAGAGGCTGGAGCGGTGTGGCTGGATCCTGATAAAACCACCCCTACACAGTTTTATCAGTTTTGGATTAATAGCGGCGACGAGGATGTAGAGGAATACCTCAAAATATTCACCTTTTTACTAAAAGAGCAGATCGTGCAGGTGATGAACGAGCATCATAGCGATCCCGGTCAGCGGAAAGCACAAAAAACTTTAGCCGAGGAGGTCACTAAACTGGTCCATGGTGAACATGGCGGGTCAGCGGATGTTGTAACAAAATACTTGACTAGTCAAGTATCTCTGACGGACGTCAATGAGGATGACCTATCACAACTTAGGCAAGAAATACCCTCCATCAAGGCCGCAGCCGGCTCCGGTTTGATGGAAGCTTTAGTCCAAAGTGGTCTGGCGCAATCTAATTCTGATGCTCGGCGCCTAATGGCCGGCAACGCTGTTTATATAAACGGTCTGCCGGTGAATCGAGAGAATTTCGAACAATCCGATTTTCACAACGGCCGGCTCCTGCTGCGTAGGGGTAAGGCTTACAAAGACTCCGCTTTGGTAGAACTGTCAGAATGACAGGAGGTCCGGCCTTGGAAAAAGCAAAGTATTTTCCTGCAAAAATTACTAAATTTTACCTACCTTCTTACAAGGTCGGACCTCATCATGGCTAGGCAAGCAACTCGTAAAGCTGACCAATATGACGACCCCAAGTATAACTACCAGGATTATTGGGCCGGCCGGGAATACGAGAATGCCGCAGAGGTGATGGCAATCAAGCGCTTACTCAAGGGTCAGCACTTTAAACATGCCGTTGATGTTGGCGGCGGCTACGGGCGTCTAAGTAAGTTGCTTGGCAGTTTCGCTGACAAAGTTACGCTTGCAGAGCCGAGTCAACAACAGCTGGATATCGCCAAGATTTATCTCAAAGACACACCTAGTGTGGAGCGTAAACTTCTGCAGGCTGCCGATTTGGAGATGCCGGCTAAGTCAGTTGATCTGGTTCTGGTGGTCCGAGTATTACACCATCTGCCGGATCCGATGGTTGAGCTTAAAGAGATAGCTCGAGTTTTAAAACCCGGCGGCACATTTGTTTTAGAATTCGCTAACGACTCCCATTTTCTTAACCGAGTCCGTTACGGCATCCGTGGCAAACGGGTGCCCCGCAGTCCGGTCAGTATCCAGGACGAGGCCAAAGTTAAGGCTGGTGAATTGCCATTTGTAAATCATCACCCTAAGACCATCATAGAGATGCTGCAAAAAGCCGGTTTTGAGGTAGAAATGGTGCTTTCCGGCTCCAACCTGCGTTCACCACGAGTCAAAAAAGTCCTGGGTAAAAATGTTTTGCTGGGTTTAGAGAAAGTCATGCAGCCACTGCTGGCACCTATCTACTTTGGTCCCAGCGTCTGGCTGCGTCTTAAGAAAAAGTAGCATATGTTGACAAATCAAGAAAACTAGTCTATTATATATTATTATGTTTGAGTTCCTAACCTCCAGAAAAATCTCCACCAGTTTCGGTGTTGCTGCCGGAGCCCTTGTTTTAGCTGGCTGTTCAGGTAAGGTGCACGGTGTCGCGAGCGTCGAATTACTTGATTGTAAGAGCGGTCCAAAAACTAATGAATTTGTTCTGGAGAATTTCAATCAAGGTAGCAAAATTGAGGTTGGCAAGGACATCGATACCTACGAAAGAGGTGATGGAAGCGGAGAAGCTGTACAGGGACCATTAGAGGTTATTTCCGCGGGCGAGGGCAGTTTCTTATTAAGAATTCGTTCTGAAGGTGGAGACTATACAGATCCAAATCACACACTGCCACAAAGCCACTACACTTTTATTGATCAAGACCATCAATATCAAATCACTGGGACGCCGAACGAAAACGGTTCCACAAGTCTTAAAATTGATGCCGAGTGCATAACACAGGATAGTTGAATTTACTTGCTACACTTGTAGCAGTGAGACCAAGTTCGCCAATAACCGACCTTAAAGGCGTGGGAGAACACCTAGCTAAACTGCTAGGCGTGCTTGGAATTAAGACCGTTGGTGAGTTGATAGATAACTACCCGCGCCGCTACGAGGATTATTCGCATGTTTTACCAGTCAATCAGCTCAAACCCGGCGATGTGACTATTGAAGCAAAAATCTCCGGGGTCACTGGACGATATGTCCGCCGCGGTATGCACATCACCGAAGCCATCGCCTCTGATGAAACCGGCAGCGTCCGCCTGGTCTGGTTCAACCAGCCTTACCGAGCTGGCGCTATCAAAGCCGACCAGCCCTACTACATTGCCGGGCCTTTCGCCTTGCGCCGCGGGCGATTTTCTATCGCCAATCCCTCCGTAGAACTGGTCAGCGATTTTCCGGTCAGCGCCGCTCGGATAATCCCTATTTACCGCGAGACCAAGGGGCTCAAATCTTCCACCATCCGTAAATTAGTGAGGGAAACATCAGTTCTTGTCACGGACTTACCCGAACACCTGCCTGATTGGCTTATCAAGGAGCAAAAACTAGTTGGTTGGAGTCAAGCCGCGCTGGAGATGCACTTTCCCAGCTCAGTCAAATCACTAGCGGCGGCTAAACGGCACTTAGGATTTGAGGAGATTTTTGAACTGACTTTGGCCGCTCTGCTAAACAAGGCCGAGTTTTCTAAAGGTGAAGCCTTAGCCATACCGTTTAAGGAAAAGCTGGCCCGTGACTTCGTCGCTAAACTGCCTTTTAAA
>Ga0155520_145_pt1 | contig 5042 bp, 6 predicted proteins | sample RifCSPhighO2_12_FD_107177 | JGI IMG/M metagenome (GOLD analysis project Ga0155520, IMG submission 107177) | Candidatus Saccharibacteria bacterium RIFCSPHIGHO2_12_FULL_49_19
ATTGCGCGACCAATAGCTGACATTTGCGCCAAAACCAGCTGCTAGTTCGGCAACCCTGCCGCCAATATTGCCAAGACCCACCACTCCGAACTTACTATTCTTAAGTTCTCTGGCTGACATACTTTCAAAGCCATAATTACCAGCCCTTCCGCGCTTAACACCTTCTTCAAGCTGACGAATATGGTACAGCAAAATGGCAATAGTGAATTCAGCTACTGCTTCAGTGCTGTAGCCAGCAAGATTACAGACCGGAATGTTTCTTTTTGACGCTTCTTCTAGGTTCACTGTCCCGTAGGCCGTAGCCAGGATGTTTATGAGCTTTAGATTGGGAGCAGCATCAAAAATGTCTTTATCTGTTGGCACTTGAAAACCAAGCAATAGTACATCACAATCTTTCAATTCATCCTTGAGTTTTGGATCATCGCGATTAAGCAAGACCTTCTGTTCAACCAATCCATTAAGTTGGTCCCAATACTTTTTATCAAAATGGCTCTGGGCAATGTTAACAAAAACCGCTTTTTTAAACTTCATAATCCCCCCTTAAAGTCAGTATACAACGCATCATTCTAGAAATTAAAAACAACCCCCTGTTCCCAGAGGCCAAAATGCTTATGCTTAGTAGTGGGGGCAGGACTTGCGTAGTTATCCGCCTGCGCAAACATTTTTGTATCCAAAAATGCGCAAGGCGCAAGTATGGAAAACATGAATGTCCACCGGACATTCATGCCTCTCGGTGCCGCGTCCAACCTCCGTACACATGAAAAATACCCCAACACAAGAGCTGGGGCACTTTTCATGGTAGCGGGGGCAGGACTTGCACCTGCGACCTCGTGGTTATGAGCCACGCGAGCTGCTACTGCTCTACCCCGCGTCATCAATGGGATATACAACTACCCCATTGTTCAACGCCCTATTCTAATCTGTTAGAGGTGTTTTGTCAATCTGTTAACTACGAAACTAGGGAAGGCCTAATTTTTTAGCACAGGCCGGCCATTGGCCCCAGCCGGATCGGGCTTGTAGAATTTGACCTCTGGCGATTTGTTCTTCCCGACTGGCCTCATGCGGATAGCCGCTGCCGCCAACTCTCCTCCAGGTTGAGAGGGTAAACTGTAAGCCGCCGTAATAGCCATTTCCAGTGTTAATAGCCCAATTACCGCCTGATTCACATTGCGCTAGTCTATCCCATACACTCCCATCACTAACTGCTGGTTGGGTATTTTTAGGCTGTTGCTTAACTTTTGAAACTGTGCTGATAACCGGAGCAGTATCGTTCGGTAACAGACGCTGAACTAATTGCTCGTCTGACTTAGGAATACGGAGCTGATCGCCAGGGTTGATGATGTCCGGGTGTTTGATGTTGGCATTAGCATCATATAGCCGTCGCCAAGTTGTCTGATACTTTTCGGCTATCTTAGATAGAAAATCACCGGGCTGTACGACCATGACTACCGGCTCTTCCATTTGCTGAACCGGCGGCTGAATGTCAGCCGGTGCTGGAACTGCGTTTGATGATCCGCCAACCCCCAATAACGCTGATATTGAAATGCCTGCGAATACGGATACTAAATCCAATGAACCCTCCTTCTTTAAACCAATAAAATCCCAACGTTTTAAGAACGTTTTGTTGTTCCTGAATTGTTTACTTTAACAAGTGTTAAGAGCCGATTTTATGTGGTCTGTTTTCAGTAAAGTGTCTCTCACGAGAATTAAAGACACAAAGACCATCATACCGAGCTAGAAATATAAGTCAAATCCACCTCTGTTATTAGTATATTGTCAATAGACCAACAGTTGACGATTGTTGTTTTGAGGCTTAAGCTTACTCTATAAATCACAAATAAAAAATGAAACTGCCAGACCAGCCCGGATATAGACTTTCCACTCTTATAGCAGCACTCCTAGCAGTGATAGGCTTGGTCATTTTAGCAGCAGCATCGGCATCGGCTGGCTCGGCCACTCTGTCATTAGCACCCGCCAGCGGAACAGTTGCTGAGGGGCGCAATATATCAGTCAGTATTTATGTCAGCACCGATGAACCGATTAATGCCGCAGCTGTTAACCTTAGCTACCCGGATAATATGCTGAGTTTTGTCGAGATAACTAATTCTCCAGCATTTGGAATAGTAGCTTCTAGCTCAGGTGGGGGCGGTACGGTATCTATTGACCGAGGAGCCCTACCGGCAGTTAGCGGCCGGCAGTTGCTCGCGACTGTCACATTCAAGGCAAAAGATACTCCCGGTAAGGCTGTCATTGGATTTACGGGAGAGAATAACGTGGTTAGCGCTCATACTAGTAAAAGTATCCTATCGAGCACCTCGGGGGCCACGTATAACATAATGACCCTAGACGAAACCAGACCGGCGGCCGGAATTTCCGAAGAAGCTAAACTGCGGGCTTGCCAAAACCGGGAAACAACCATCAAGAACATCATGGCTCGCATCGTGGACCGAACTCAAAAACAGGCCAATCTTTATTCAACTATCTCTGAGCGAACCGAAAAATTTTACGCCGACCAGAATCGTAATTTAGTCGGTTACGACGAGCTGGTGTCCGATGTCAATATCACTAAGGATGCCGCCCAATCAGCCGTTGTCAATCTAAAAGCTAGCGCTCAGCAGTTCACCTGTGACAGCGACAATCGCAGGGAACTGGCCCAAACCTTTAACGATAATTTGGACAAAGTGATTGAAGCATTGCAGGCATATCGCCAAGCTGTAAAAAGTTTAGTGGCCGGTGTGAGGTCAATACATGAATGACAAGCGTTGGTCTAGCGGGTTTACATTTATCGAGGTGCTTGTTGTCTTAGTAATTGTCACCATGATCGGTTTGGTCGGCTACACCGTTTACAACCGCCAGTCTGGCAATGATGGCTCAGGTCAATCATCATCGTCTTCCAGTGAGACCGAGGCAAACGATGTCTCGGTCGCACCCGAGATTAAAAATGCCAGTGATTTAGACAAGGCCCAAGAAGTACTCGACCAGAACGACCCTAACGCCAGTGGTAGCGACGCCAGCCAACTGGAAGGCGAACTGTCCAACTTCTAGTCCGCTAGATTGCGGCCTAGGAGAAAATCGTACCAGGCTTGGAGGTTACGGCGGTAGCCATCTCCGTCTTCTGGTTTAGCTGAGCTATCCTCCGCTACCGGGAAAAGTGACTTGTCTATGTATTTTTCGGCCACAGTTGAAGGAGCCAGAAGCACCTTCTCGCCTGGGGCGGCCAAACCAAGGTTTTGACGAGCAGCTAGCTCTAAATACTGATCAGTTTCAAGGTATTGGTTCTGTAAAGCCGTGTTTTCGTTGTACAGCTTTAAGATCTCATTCTCTTGCTGGAGCGTGGCAATCTCATTCTGCAGTTCATAGTTACGCTGAATGGTTTTGACAGCGCTCCAGCTAATAGCCAGCACTACGATAGCAAAGACATACAGCCCGATATTGCGTACATCTGTGAAGCGGCTACTTTGGCCGGCCAGCAAATTTTGTATTTTGGAAAACACTACCCTAACAGTATAAATCAGACCATCAAACTGCTATAATTCTATCTGTTAGTGGGGGAGTAACTCAGGGGTCAGAGTAATCGGCTCATAACCGATGAGTCGCAGGTTCAAATCCTGCCTCCCCCACCATTTTCAAATAGAAAAGAGCCGGCCATAAGCCGACTCTTTTACTTAGCTCGTTTTTTTAGTCGTCGTCCCAGTGGTCCCAATCACCCCAATCCCAAGCACCGTGGTGATGGTCACCGTCGTTGAATTTCTTATCACCGCACCATTTCTTTAGGTTGTCAGACTTCAGCCAGGGCTTGTAATCAACGTTCGGACCAACCAGTGAGCCTGAACCAGAGGCAACCGCGCCCGGCCCGTTTGAAGCACCCCACCAGTTGCACTCACCATCAACACTTAAACTCACGTATACATCGGTTAATGCTTTAGCAATTACGATACCAAATGCATCAGTACCCACTGCTAGGCTGTTACGGTTAACATTTGAGGTAAAGAAGAACGGATTATCTTCAAAAAACACCGCTGCTTCTGTTGGAACTGGCCCTGCATCCGGGATATCTCCAGGGACATCAAACGGTGGTGAATTCAAGTTACTAATCTTGTTGTATCTAACTACCGCGTTCGGTGTTTCACCTTCTAGTCCAACTCCGCGAGCCCATGCTCCACTAACATCGCTTATCTTGTTCCCCCGGATTTTTACTTCACTGTAGCCGGTTGCTGTAGGCACTGTTGAGGCACCGTTGTTCACCTGTATACCATATGCACCCCGAGTGCTGCTTTGTATATCACTGATATTGTTACTTTGAACATTCGTGTTGAGACTCGGATCACCAGAAGAGCTGTCCCCAACTAAAATGCCCTGTGCTGTACCAGGAGCTCCTGCAGGATTAGCGCTCTGAATATTACTAATCTTATTGCTTTTTACAGTTACGTTATCTGGTCCCAACTCTAGGTAAACACCGACCGTGTGGTTGGCAAAAGCTGGTCCTCCCACGCCATTAACGATATTTTTCTTGATGACTGCGCCATTTCCAGTCGCCTTCACTAGTACCCCCAACCCTTGATTAGGATTTGTTAGAGAGAAGCCATCAAGCTTAACATCAGCTGCATCGATGGTCACCAAACCAGTAACGGTTGACTCAGATGGGTTGCCGAAAGTACGAGTCCAGTACGGGACGCCAGCTTTCGCTCCTTTCAGATAGAGTTTCCTATCAACACTAAACCCTGTATACGGCCCGGAGCAAACCTTGATGGTATCGCCGGCTGAGGCAGCTGTCACCGCAGGCTGAATGTCTGTATATAGAGTTGGGGTTAGACTTTCACAATCACCTGGAGTTGCTAGCCCATCATCATCAACAACAAATGTTGTTCCACCTCCCAGTGCACTCCCCGAAGCTGAGATTAGGGCAGTTGCGAGGGCTGCACCCAGGATGGCCACAGCAAGCCCTATCTTAAATTTATTATCATTTATGGTCGTTGCATTAAACTGCATGAACCCTCCGAGCTCTTAAATTGTGCTTACGATTATAGAGTGTCACACATCAG
>Ga0155520_128_pt1 | contig 4492 bp, 6 predicted proteins | sample RifCSPhighO2_12_FD_107177 | JGI IMG/M metagenome (GOLD analysis project Ga0155520, IMG submission 107177) | Candidatus Saccharibacteria bacterium RIFCSPHIGHO2_12_FULL_49_19
CTGACGGGATGGATGAGAGTCAAAAGTTAGCCGATAATGATCACCGCCGGCTGGGGCAGGAACTAGATTTGTTTGTATTCTCAGATTTGGTTGGACCGGGCCTGCCGCTTTTCACGCCTCGCGGAACTGTTTTACGTACAGAGCTTGATAAGTATATCCAACAAATGCGCGATAACGTGGGTTTTCAAGGTGTAAATATACCCCATATAACCAAAAAGGAGCTCTATCAGAAGAGCGGCCACTGGACGAAGTTTAAGGATGACCTTTTCCATATTAAGAGCCGTGAGGGCCACGACTTCGCCATGAAGCCGATGAATTGCCCGCACCACACTCAAATTTATGCCGCTAAGCCGCGCAGCTACCGAGAATTACCAATCCGCTACCGGGAGACTACAACCAACTATCGGGATGAGCAGACCGGTGAATTAAATGGCCTGTTACGGGCGCGCTCTTTTACGCAGGACGATGCCCATGTTTTTTGCCGCGAGAGTCAGGTTGTTGAGGAATTTTTAAAGATCTGGGAAATAGTTGAGAAGTTCTACAAAACCTTCAATTTCTCCTTAAGATTGCGTCTTTCCAGCCGTGATCCCATGACACCCGAAGCCTATGCAGGTAAGCCGGAGCAATGGGATAAAGCTGAAAAAGAACTAAAAGAAGCTCTAGAAAAACACGGTGCTCAGAATTTGGAAGATGGGGTAGGTGACGCCGCATTCTATGGCCCTAAGCTGGATTTTGTGGCGGTTGATTCATTGGGCCGGGACTGGCAGGTGGCCACCATCCAAATAGATTTTGCTCAACCGGAAGGCCTGGACTTGACCTACATAAATGAACAAGGCAAAACCGAACGGCCGGTTATGATTCACCACGCCGTGATGGGTTCGATTGAGCGCTTTTTGGCGGTCTATATCGAGCATACCAGCGGCAGATTTCCGGTCTGGCTGGCGCCCGAGCAAGTTAGAATTGCTACCCTTAAAGACGATCCTAACATCTTAAAAATGGCCAAAGATGTTGTAGAAAATGCTAAAGTCTTGGGAATTCGGGCCGAGCTGGATGATTCCAACGAGTCAGTCGCCAAAAAGGTCGCCGAAGCCGAAAAAATGAAGGTCCCTTACACAGTGGTAATCGGCGAAAAAGAAGTCCAATCCGGCCGCGTCACCCCTCGCCACCGCTCCGACCTGCCTGAATTACCCGAGTTAACCGTCAACGAGCTTTTAGAGCGACTTTCCCAAGATGCCAAATCCCGCAGATAAAACAGTTCGGGTCATCCGTAAGGCCGCATTAGCCTATTTCAAAGATAAAAAGATACTTATGGCTCGTGATGACCATAACGAGGAGGCCTTTTACACTCCTGGCGGCAAGATAGAAGACGGAGAAACAGATGTTGAATGTGTAATCCGGGAAGTTAAAGAGGAGCTGGATGCGGATTTAGAAAAAGATTCTATTGAGTTCTTAAGCGAATTTGAAGCAGTAGCTCATGGAAAACCCCACCTGAGGGTAAGTATTAGATTATTTACTGGCAAATTAAGCGGCGAGCCGAAACCGCATGGTGAAATTGCCGAACTTAGTTATTTTGATACCTCTGTCGACAACAAACATTTGACCCCGATTTTGATAGAAGAAATTTTCCCGTGGCTCAAAAAGCACGGCTACATCAATTAATGAGTAGTAAAATATCCCTGTTATGGCGAGGAAATCAATAGCTATTGATATTGACGATGTACTAGCTGCTAACGCTGAGAACTTCGTTAGGTTTAGTAATAAGCGGTGGGGCACAAATCTTACACCCGATGATTATACTGAGCATTGGGCTGAGCTCTGGAGCGTTGATTTCGATGAGGTAGAAAAAAGACGAGACGAAATAGTAAAGGAAAAACTTTTTGTAAAACATCGTTTTTTTGATGAAGCAAAGCCAGTTTTAAAGCAACTCTCAAATAATTATGAGCTGTTCGTTGTCAGTTCACGGAGTAAGCGAATCCAAAAAGATACAATCGATTGGGTAAACAGGGAGTATGGTGATATCTTTTCGGGCATTCATTTTGCGGATATGTGGGACAGGACGGATCTGCACATTCTTGAAAGACTTAAGGGCACAAAGAACGACGTAATCAAGCAAATAGGCGCTGATTATCTGATAGATGATCAACCCAAACACTGTATCGCTGCCGCCAAGGCTGGTATCAAGACTGTGCTATTTGGTGATTATAAGTGGAATCGCGATCTTAAACTGCGTAAAAACATGGTTAGAGCTAGGAATTGGCAAGAAGTTTTAGAGTATTTCAATGGCCAAAACTAAGAAAACAATCGCGGTTGATATTGATGAAGTACTGATGCCTCACTTTCAGGACTTGATAGATTGGTATAACAAGCAGTATGGTACTGAACTTACAGCCTTGGATAATCATCCTACAGACCCGCGGCCTTGGGGCACTGATAGTTTTGAAGAGGCGATTAGAAGAGTCCACCGCTTCTTTGACACCCAGACGTTTAAGAATTCTATGCCTTTCTCTGAGGCTAAACAGGCTGTTCTAGAGCTTAGCCGAAACTATAAAATGATTGTTATCACAGCTCGGGATACCATCCTCGAGCGGGCCACCAAGGACTGGCTGGATGAGCATTTCAAAGAGTTATTTACAGCTACTCACTTTACTGCCAGGTACAATCTGGAAGGAGAGATCCAGACAAAGGCCTCTGTAGCTCTGGCTAATAAGACTGATTACTTAATTGATGATGCCTTAGACCACTGTGAAGATGCCGCGAAAGTAGGCATCAAGGCTTTATTGTTCGGTGAATATCCCTGGAATCAGTCTGATAAATTACCGAAGGGTGTTGTTAGAGTCAAAAACTGGCAGGAAGTATTGGACTACTTTGAAGGGCGTTGATCCAGAGTTTCGGGCTCGGGTGTATGCCATCGTTGCTCAGATACCAAAGGGCAGGGTCATGGCTTATGGACAAATCGCGGCGCTGGCTGGCAGCCCCTATTCAGCCCGCATCGTCGGTGGTATAGCACACTGGGGCGACCCTGATTTACCGTGGCAGAGAGTAGTGATGAAAGACGGTAGTTTAGCCCCCGGCTACCCGGGCGGCACAGCCGGCCACGCCGAAGCTTTAAGAGCCGAAGGGGTAGCTGTCGACGAAGACTACCGGGTGGATATCGCCGAACTCCTCTGGAGTCCGCCTAGTTCGTAGTTTTTAGTTTATAGTTTTTAGATATTCATGTCCGAAAAACACTACCCACTACAAACTACCCACTACAAACTATTTGTTATAGTTGGCCCGACAGCTAGCGGTAAATCAGCACTAGCGATGAGAGTTGCCAAGGAGTTTGACGGCGAGATAATCTCGGCCGACAGCTGGCAGGTCTATAAAGGCTTTGATATCGGTACCTCCAAACCCTCCAAAACCGACCAAAAGCGTATAAAACACCACCTTATTGACGTCGTGGAGGCTTCTGAGGGTTTTAACGCGCCTAAATTCAAAGAGCTGGCCGAGAAGGCCATTGCCGATATCCAAAACAGGGGTAAATTACCAATTATAGTCGGCGGCACCGGCCTATATATCGACAGCGTGCTATTTGACTACGGCTTTTTGCCCAATTTAGGATCTGCTGAGCGGGCTAAACTGGACGCTACTGGCCTGGGCGAGCTAATTGAACTGGCCGAGAGCTCCGGAGTGGAACTATCGGGTATAGACACCCGCAACAAACGTCGGGTTATCCGGGCCATTGAAGCCGGCGGGCAAAAGCCAACTAAGTCGGAATTGAAGCCAGGAGTTTTAATTGTTGGGCTGAAGCCGGATACCCAGGAGCTTCGCAAAAATATCCAGGCTCGCACCAAGCGGATGATAGCCACCGGCTTGGAGCAGGAAGTCAGAGCTTTAAGTGCCAAATACGGTTGGGGTATTGAGCCCATGAAGGGCATAGGTTACCAGCAGTGGCGACCATATTTGTCACCTATGCAAAGTTTGTCAGCCACCGCGCGAAGCTTGTCAGAAACAGAGATCAAAATCGTAAAATCGACCCGTGACTTAGCCAAACGGCAGTGGACTTGGCTCAAGCGTAACCCGTATATTAGGTGGTTCAAGTCAGCTCAAGCCGCTTACGACTTTTTGACTAAAACTCTATAAAGTATTATAATATCAACCGTACTTCTGGGATTCCCGAAAGGTGGTAATCCGGTGCTAAAAAGGCTCTGGGACTACTTCTCGGGGATGGACTGGGTAGGGCCAGTGTTCTTTCGATCACGAAAGGTCTGGCCTGTCATCGTTGTTGGGCAATCCGACAGGAAGGGTGAGCTCATGGCAACACTTAGCACACGAGACAAGGAGTTGCTCCGTCTCATGGTGCAGGGTAAAGACGATCGGGAAATCGCCGATGAGCTCGGCATCTCATCGATCGCCCTATCTCAGCGCCGCAAGGCAGTCGTCCGCAAGATGGGGGCACGTTCTCCGAAGGAAGCGATCAAGCGAGCCAAGAGACGTGGCCTCACAAGGTGAA